>LKMJ01000217.1_pt1 | contig 38668 bp, 40 predicted proteins | sample 643391 | NCBI WGS metagenome assembly LKMJ01 (sample SAMN04112250, study PRJNA286221) | soda lake metagenome | biome: soda lake; feature: Kulunda Steppe; material: water; isolation source: sample PL-Br10 brine of Picturesque Lake | place: Russia: Kulunda steppe | collected 2010-07 | reverse complement strand
GTCGGAGCTCGCGGAGTTCATCCGTTCTGCGAGCGCATCCGCTGAGAAGCCAGCAAAGACGACCGAATGGGGTGCACCGATTCGGGCACACGCAAGCATCGCAATTGGGAGCTCCGGTACCATCGGAAGATACATCGTCACGATATCGTCTTCCTCGACGCCGAGGTCACGGAGCGCCGCAGCGAACTCGTTGACTTCGCGATGGAGTTCCTCGTACGTGTACGTTCGCGTCTCTCCCAGTTCGCCAATCCACTCGATAGCCGCCTCGTCAGCTCTTTCGTCGAGATGTCTATCGAGACAGTTTGCCGAGGCGTTCAGCTTGCCATCGACGAACCACTGATAGAACGGCTCGTTGCTGTCATCGAGCACCTGATTCCATTCTTGCTCCCAGTCAAGGAGGTTCGCCGCTCGCTCCCACTCATCCGGCCAGTTCTCTTCGAACTCCTCGTAAATCGATGCATCCGAGACGTTCGCTTGCTCGACGAACGACTCTGGCGGCTCGAATTCCTCCTGCTCTTCGAGTCGCGATTCCAGTTGGACATCCGCTTCGTCATCCTCTGTCATACGCTATGTACTCTTGAGAGTTCTATATTAATACCCCCCTCTAATTATACCAAATGCTGTTTTTCTCTCGCTTTATTTTGAGAATATAAAGACTCCTGGCAAATATTGTGGCTCACAGTATCGGAATGTACGGTCTTACTCTTCAAAGAGAGTATCGAGCAACTTTTGTTGGGCTTTCCGCAGGTGATTGTGTAGGGTTGGGGCAGAAACACCCATCGATTCGGCCAAATCCTCCGCAGTGCTCCCGCGAGGCCACTCGAAATAACCTGCATGGTAGGCACCTTCCAGGACCGACTGTTGTTTCTCGGAAAGCGTCTCATCGAGGGAATCGCCGACAGTTCTGGATTTGTCGTCGGAGCTTTGCTCCTGTTTCCCTCTAAGTTCGACAGTAGGGAACCGTGCAACGAGCGTGTCGTTCAACGACCGAACATCCGCATCCGGTGGTACTTCACAGACGAGCGAGGCCCTTCCATTTTCGACGGTGAGTTCGGTCACCGTCGCTCCGCGTTCGGAGAGAAAGACAACCGGTGACGACGCTATTACCAGTTCGATTCGTCCGCCATCAGTATACGTCTGAATGAGTCGGGCGTTGGAAATGCCGTCGATATCGACCGTTGCCTCCATCGCTTTCTCGGCGGAAACATCGGCAACGTCGACGAAACACAGCAAGGACTGACCCGACGCCGGGACTGCACCATCCAGTGACAGCGAACAATCGAGGGTTTTCGAAAGCGCAACCAGCGGAGCATCCGTATCACGGTAGGAAAAACGCAATTCGAGGAGCGTCCCACCAAGTAACAGCAGTCGGCGTTCAGTCGCTGTAATGCCGAACGCAATCCGACGACCGAGCGCCGAAAGTGCCGTCCGTTCGGGTTTATCGAAGGCATCCTCTCTGTCCGCACGGACCACCAGTGCACCGTAACTCGTCTCACCATGTGCAATCGGGACTGCCCCGAGCATCCCTCGCCCTTCAACAGTGCTGCTGGGTCCGGGGTCATCCGGGGCGACCATCGCTTGACCAGTCTGCATTGCCCGTCGAATTAACCCTGTACTCGCCGCACCTGAGAACCGGTCCGGACTTTCGCCTGCGTGCGCTCGGACCGTCACCTGACTGTCCGCTGAATCCTGGTCGAGAATCCAGGCGGCTGCATAGAGGTCGGTCAACCGGTCGACGACTCGCCGATTTACCTCCGCGCGGGTGCTTGCCGCTATCAACTCCTCGTCTACGGCTTCGAGCGTCGTCACAATACGGGGGAGCCAGCCACGCTGGTTGTGAGATTGCGACTCTAGCGTTTCGAATGCCCGTGCTATTTCGGCGCGAGTGGGGTTCCCGAAAGAGCGAAGCATGCCATCAATGCTCTGCCAGCCACCGACGGTGGTTACAACCCGGGCGTCGATACCGTTCGTGACCAATAATGACCGTGCGAAATATTCCCTGAGTACCGATGGAGTGATACGTTCGAACACTGCCCGGCCAGTTTCTTCTGCTGCCCGTTCACCGACTTCTGCGACGAGCATCTGTATTCGTCGTTCCGACACTGGAACAACGCGGTCATCTGTCCCGATACCGTTGCTGCGAATAAATTGCCAGAAGTCGTGCGCCACCTGAGCGGGGATATATGCGGTTCTAGTGCCGTCATCAGTTTCATGGACAGTAACGAAATACCGAGTCCGGCCCTGTGAGCCTTCGCCGGAGACATCACCAGGGGTGAGCCGTTCGATTTCTGCTGCCCGGAGTCCAACCTCACCACAAAATCGGATGACAAGTTCCTCACGGTGGGTTCTGGTTGCCCGCCGTAACTGCTCGTATTCGTGGTCCGTTAGCTGAACCCGGTCACCAGCTGTACCCATTTCGCTATTGAGAAATAGTGCGAAATATAATTTAGTTCTTTTGGCCGGTAAAGCGGTATCATCGTCCTCGAAGAGATATTTTGCCGGAATCGGCGATGCAACCTAACAGTGGTTACAACCCGAATTGATACGTTTTAAAAACGCTTCGAGTCTTTTTCGACTGACAGTCCGGTACTGTTTCTCATTCCAGAGTAGATGCGAAATAAAAAGAGCTGTTACGGCTATCGAGTGTGAGATTCTGTTACGCTCAGTTTGATTCAACCAAGAACTCTCCGAGACCATCGATCGGTCTGTCGGGATTCAGGTCGTCTAACTCGGAGGGAGCACCAAGTTGTGTGTCAACTTCCGCTGGCTCTCTTACTTCAGTGCGTCCCCGGTGGACAGCAATCTCGTCGTTCAGGTGCAGGTCAATTGCTGACAACAACGCGTCAGCTTCGAGTGGTTGCCCCAACTGCTCGAGTTCTTCCACGGTCGCATCCGGCGGGACGTTGAATACCCTCTGGGCGATTATTGGTCCCTGATCGAGGTCTGTCGTGACATAATGTGCCGTGACTCCGGCCAGACGCACACCCTCCTCAAGTGCCTGCAGATAGGCTTCAGCACCGGGGAATGACGGGAGCAACGACGGGTGAATGTTGATAATCCGGTGTTCGTATCGGAAGACAACGTCGGGGCTCAGAATCCGCATATACCGTGCGAGCACAATCAGGTCAGCGTCGTATTCGTCAAGAAGTTCGAGTAACTGTCCCTCATCCGGAGTTCCTTTTTCATCGCCAATGTTGTGAAACGGGACCTCGTATTTGTCCGCCATCGGTTCGAGGTCGTCGTGGTTCCCGATGACGACACTGACATCAGCACCAAGCGTGCCACTTGCCCATGCTTCAAAGATTGCTTCGAGACAGTGGGATTCTTTGGTGACGAGAACGGCAATCTGTCTCGTCTCACGGTCGGCTGGAAATCTGACCTGGATATCGACGCCAAGGTCATCGCCAAGTTCGTGTAAGTCATCCCGGAGTTTCTCAGCCGTACAGACCATTTCCGAGGTGTCAACCCGCATAGTCATGCGGAAGACCCCTTCTCTGACGGCCTGGTCCAGGTCTTCGATGTTGATACTCCGCTCAAAGAGCAGCGTTGTAACGTTGGCAATCAGCCCGGTATCATCCTCGCCGACGACAGTTATTTCGGTAAACTCGCGTGTCACCGAAACCACCGCCGGTAGACGGCCTCTCGTAGATTCATGTATCACACTCAGTGCCCCTGACCGACAAAAACATTCGTTTTTACCCCGGGTAGTGCCCTGCAAATGGGCTCGCCACCCCGAATCACAAACGTTTTCGAGGCCGCCAACCGCGTTTGTAGCAATGACCGCGTACACGGCAACCGTGACGGTCCGACTCAAACAGGGCGTTCTCGACCCGGAAGCGGAAACGACACAGCGTGCGCTCGAACGGCTTGATTTCGAGTTAACCGACCTTCGAGCGGCTGACCAGTTTGAGATTGACCTCTCGGCTTCAGATGCAGAGCAGGCCCGCAAGCGAGTCACCGAGATGACCGAACGATTGCTTGCGAATCCGACCATCCACGATTACGAAATTGAACTCGAAGAGCAATGACTGTCGCTGTCATCCAGTTCGGGGGAAGCAACTGTGACCGGGATACCGTCCATGCGCTTGCTGCCCTCGATATCGATGCGGAACTTGTCTGGCACGAGGATGGGCTGCCAGCAGAGACGGCCGGTATCGTTCTTCCCGGCGGGTTCTCTTATGGAGATTACCTCCGCGCGGGAGCAATGGCTGCCCAGTCACCAATCATGGATGAGGTCCGGGACGCCGCCGAAACGGGAACGCCGGTACTCGGTATCTGTAACGGCGCACAGATTGGCTGTGAGTCGTCGCTCACCCCAGGTGCCTTTACTATTAACGAGAGTGCGCGATTCCAGTGTGAACACGTCAACCTCAGGGTCGAGAATGCCGACACACCGTGGACAAACCAGTACGAGGAGGGCGAGGTCGTTACCTTCCCGATTGCTCACGGCGAAGGCCGATTCGAGATAGCGGATGACAAACTCGAATCGCTCGAAGCCGATGACCGCGTCCTGTTTCGCTACTGCGACAGCGAGGGGAACGTGACGGACGCTGCCAACCCAAACGGCTCGAAAAACAACATTGCAGGGATTACCGGCGAGGCAGACCACGTTGCAGTTATGATGCCACATCCAGAGCGGGTTTCCCTTCCTGACCTCGGCGCAATCGACGGACAGGGCGTTCTCAAAGCCTTTCATTGAGTAGCAGGTTCTTTCCTCAAACGCAACAGGGCAGCCCCACCATACCTGTCGAGACAAATCGCCGGGATTGATAGGCGCTGACCCCGAGTATCGTTACGGAGCTATAGATGAGTGGAGAGAACTTTACAATTGAGGGGAACAGTGCAATCATCACCGGCGCATCGAGCGGTATTGGCCGGGCAATCGCCGAGCAGTTCGCTGCCGAGGGGGCGGATGTCGTCATCTGCTCGCGCGAACAGGAAAACGTCGACCCGGTTGCGGATGGGATAAACGAAAGTGACCGACCCGGGAGTGCACTTGCTGTTGAATGTGACGTAACCGACCGTACCGCCGTTGAAGCGCTCGTGGAGGCAACCGTCGAGGAGTTCGGCGGTATCGATACGCTCGTCAACAACGCTGGCGCGAGTTTCATGGCCAATTTTGACGATATCAGCGAAAACGGCTGGAAGACCATCGTGGATATCAATCTCCATGGAACCTATCACTGCACACAGGCAGCAGGTGAACACCTGGCAGAGAGCGGTGGAACCGTAATTAACCTAGCAAGCGTTGCCGGCCAGAACGGTGCCCCGTATATGAGCCACTATGCCGCAGCCAAGGCAGCAGTCATCAACCTCACGAAGACCCTCTCTTTTGAGTGGGCTGGCGATGGAGTGCGGGTTAACTGTATCGCCCCTGGATTCGTTGCAACGCCCGGCGTCGAAACCCAGATGGGTGTGACGGCAGACGAAATTGAACGGGCCGAAGTCGAGCGGCGTATCGGATTGAGCGAGGAGATTGCTGATATCACGCAGTTCCTCGCAAGCGATGCGTCATCCTATATCGTCGGTGAGACAATCGCTGCCGCTGGTGTGCCGGATATCATGGAATCACACCAGGTCTGAGTCGGAGTGCGGGCAGCCCACCACTGTTCCTGACCGCAGACCACAGCGTTCAAACGCTGGGGTGCGTACTACCGGGTAATGACGCTCCGAGTGACGAACTCACTGACCGGAGAACGCGAGGTGTTCGAGCCAGCTGACCCGGACTCCGTCCTGTTGTATTACTGTGGGCTGACAACGTCGGACCCTGCGCATCTCGGTCACGCGCGTGGGTGGGTCCATGTAGATGTAATGCATCGATGGCTCGACTGGCACGGCTACGACGTTCGCCACATCGAGAATTTCACCGATATTAACGAGAAAATCATCGCTCGCGTTGGACCGGATGGTGAGACCGAGGAGGCCGTGGCAGAATCGTATATCCAGGATATCATTACGGATATGCGATCGTTGAATCTCCTGCGTGCGGAGGTATATCCACGCGTTTCAGAACACGTCCCGGAAATTATCGAACTCATCGAGCGACTCATCGAGCGCGGCTATGCGTACGAATCAAACGGGTCAGTCTACTTTGCAGTCAGCGAGTTCGACGGTTACGGAAAGCTCTCGAATCAGGAACTCGAGGAACTCGAAGCTCAGGGAGCAGAAGATGAACAGTCCGAAAAGCGACATCCTGCGGATTTCGCGCTCTGGAAAGCTGGTGGCGTCTCCCCCGATGCTATCAGTGAACACCAGCATGACGATGCGGTTTCTGCCGAAGATGCCGTCGACACTGCCCTTACCTGGGACTCACCGTGGGGTGAGGGTCGCCCAGGCTGGCATATCGAATGCTCGGCAATGAGCATGACACATCTCGATGAGACCATCGACATCCACGTGGGTGGACAGGATTTGGTCTTTCCACACCACGAAAACGAAATCGCACAGAGCGAAGCGGCGACCGGGCAGACCTTCGCTCGCTACTGGTTGCACGTCAACCTGCTCGATGCACCCGACGACGAGAAGATGTCATCTTCGCTCGGCAACTTCGAGACGGTCGGCGAAGCAGTGGATACGTACGGTCCAGACGTCGTGCGAACATTCCTCCTCTCTACTGCCTATTACAACGACGCTACGTACAGTCCAGACACTATCGAGGAAGCAATCAAACGCTGGGACCGACTGGAGCGGGGCTATGACCGTGCTGTCGCCGCTCTCGACAGCACGGATGCTGCCACCAAAGCTGTCGATGAGGAACTTCGTGCAGCCGTCGAGGACAGCCGTGAGACATTTGTGACGGCACTGAATGACGATTTCAACACACGGAGTGGGCTTGCTGCGTTGCTTGAACTGGTAACAGCCGTCAATAGCCACGTCGAGAGCGAACCACCATACGATTACCGTGGATTGCGACGCGCTGTAGAGACCTTCGAGGAGTTTGGTGGTGGTGTACTTGGCCTGCGATTTGGCGACGCCGCAGCTGATGGTACTGTAACCGTTGCCGAGGACCTCGTCGAGCTTGTTCTCGATATCCGTGAGCGCGAACGGGCAGATGGGAATTACGAACGTGCCGACGAACTCCGTGACGATATCGAAGCACTTGGCATCGAAGTGCAGGATACGGACGACGGCGTTACCTACCGCTTCGAGTGAGAACGGAGTACTTCTGTATCACGAGTATGTCCTTAGTTGACCATCAGGCCTGTGCCCGCGGGCGCTGGTTCAGTTCCATTGTTGTGAGCGCTGTCGACCGCGGTACAGACAAATTGCATACCAACCCTTGCCAGACACTCCTGAAATAGTATCACTCGCTGGCCGTACTATGTAGTTATGCTGCACCTTCGGGTGTAAGCAGCCCTTGAAACAGCGAAGCCGTTTTACGTTGACCCTCCCTGAGGAAATGTAATGAGTCGTGGTGGGGACGTCGACAAATCGAAGCGCGCAACCCTTCGCCGGTTCGCTGCGCTTGGAGCAGCTACACCGCTTGTATCCGTCGCAAGCGCGTCCGAGAGCGATGCACACGACGCGATAGCAGGGTACGTCACCGCGACACCAGGTGCACACTTTTCGAAAATCCGCGATGACCTCCAGCTCGGCACCGGGGAAACACAACACCATCTCCGAGAACTGGAAAACGAGGAGATAGTCGAGAGCTACAAGGATGGCGATTACCGGCGCTATTTCCAGGCAAACCGATTCAGTCCGTTTGAACAGTCGACACTCAGCTATCTCCGGCGGGACACTCCTCGAGGCATGTTGATAACGCTACTCGAACAGCCAGAGGTTTCGGCCGGTGAACTGGCTGAGGCGCTTGACGTCTCCGGGCCGACGATTAGTAAATACGCCGCACAACTCGAAGAGGTTGGATTGCTTGAACGAACCGAGGGCTATACGGTGACAAATCCGGAAACGGTGCTGTTGTTACTTGTCCGCTATGCCGACTCCTTTGGCGAGGATGCCGCAGCGCTTGCTGATATGGCACCGCGTCTGGTAGAGTATACCAGCGAACGATGATTCTCGTCCGTCAGTATCAACTCCCTGCGCTGTGAGCAATTGCTATGGGACAACGAGTGCTGGTGGTAGACGCTTTTGCGACGGAGCCACTAACCGGTGAACCGTTCGTAATCATGCCAGACGGGTCGCTGTCTGAAACACAGCTACAACGGATTGCAAACGAGTTCGGTGCTGTCGGCGCCGTTTCGTATATGGAGGAGACGCTTCACTATACAGGAGCGGCCGTACCTGTTGAGGCAGCAGTTGCTGGCTGTACAGGGCTGTCAGAGCACGGTGAGCTGTCAGCAGGGACTGTGCAGTTCGAAGCGGCTGACTTTCCGGAAATCGAACAGCTTTCGCTCACAGAAGACGGCTCAGTCGAAGTCGAGTTGGCGACACAACAAGTTGACCAACCATCACTGTCAGAAGACGACGTTGCAACGGCGCTTGGGCTCACGGTGGATTCCCTCAAAGATGTCGGTGCTGACCTGCCGTTCGGACGGGCACCGACAGACGGCGGGACGCTCTTCGTCCCCGTGAACTTCCTTGAGCATCTGAGACAGGTCTCACCAGTGCCGGATGCACTACAGGAACTCTGTGAAGGTATCGACGTCTCACGAGTGATGGCGTTTACGTTTGATACCCTTAGCCCTGAAAGTGCAGTCCACGCACGGATATTCACAGCTGATGAAGGGAAACGTGAGAGTACTGAATCAGGCGAGTTCATCGAGCGCGCAACCGATGGGATTGCCGCTGGTGGGTGCGGAGCCTATCTGTGCTCACACAGTGTTTTTGACGGCGAGTACGACCAGGTTCAGTTTGAATCCGGCCATTTCATCGACCGCCCATCAACGCTTACTGTCACGCTCGGTGCACAACCGACAGTAGTCGGTCGCGGACTAACAGTGCTTGACGGGACGGTTGTCGTCCCTGAAGACGAGGATGCCGATATCATTGAAGCAATATAAGAGAGAGTGAGAATGGGAAGAGTATGTGTACTAATACCATGAGTAAAGCGAACCTACCAACAGGAGCGAAGGTAAAAGTTCTTTAGCCTCGTCTGATTCCTTACGAGCACGTATATGGCTGTACTCTGGCTGGAAGACATCAGGGCCGACGACATCGAGACCGTCGGCGGTAAAGCCGCATCACTCGGAGAGATGACCGCAGCGGACCTGCCTGTCCCCCCGGCGTTCGTCGTGACCGCGCAGACGTATCGCTCATTCATCGAGGAGACGGGAATTGACGAGGAGCTGTTCGAGGTCGTCGATATCGATACCGACGACTCAGGGGCGCTCGCCGACGCGGCGGAGGCCGCACAGAACCTTATCATCGAAACGCCGATGCCGGAGTCGCTTCGTGAGGAAATTCTGGCAGCATACCACGAAATTGGTGACGACGCGTCGGTTGCCGTCCGGTCGTCAGCGACAGCCGAGGACCTGCCCGGTGCATCCTTCGCTGGACAGCAGGAAACCTTCCTTAATGTAACGGGAGAGAATCTCGTCGACCGTGTCCGAGAGTGCTGGGCCTCTCTGTTCACTCAGCGCGCACTCTATTACCGAACGGAACAGGGCTTCGAAAACGACCTCGTAGATATTGCCGTCGTTGTTCAGCAGATGGTCGATGCGGACAAAAGCGGCGTGATGTTCACGAGCCACCCCTCGACGGGTGCGCCCGTCGTCACCATCGAAGCGGCCTGGGGACTCGGAGAGGCTGTGGTCTCGGGCGCAGTTACACCGGATAATTACGTCATCGACCGCGAAACGGGTGAGCTAGCCGAAGAGACCGTTGCGACAAAGAAAGTCATGCATGTTCGGGATTCCGACACTGGTGAAACCGTAGAGCGTGAAGTCCCAGCCAAAAAACAGGATAAACGCGTCCTGAGCGATGACGAACTCGACGAACTGTTGGCCGTTGGCGAAGAAATCGAAGCCTATTACGGCGACCCACAGGATGTCGAGTGGGCAATTTACGACGGCGACGTCTATCTTCTCCAGTCCCGCCCGATTACGACGATAAGCGAAGGCGATAGTCAGTCAGCAGCGACCTCGAACGGCGGTGTTTCAACGTCTGAAGACACGGAAATGGTCGTCTCAGGAATCGGCGCAAGTCCGGGACGGGCTTCAGGGGCCGTACGGATTCTCACGGACCTGAACAACCTCGATAAAGTACAGGAAGGAGACATCATCGTTGCCGAAATGACAACGCCGGATATGGTTCCAGCGATGAAGCGCGCATCAGGAATCGTGACTGACGAAGGTGGGATGACCTCCCACGCAGCAATCGTCTCCCGCGAACTCGGTGTACCCGCCGTCGTCGGAGCCGAAGATGCAACCGAACGGCTACACGATGGCCAGCCAGTCACGATTGATGGCGAGAAAGGTCGTCTGGAAGTTGGTATCGACGAGGGGGAAGAACACGATGCAGTTGCGGAAGTACGGCCGGAGACGCCAGTCAAGCCGATGACTGCAACGCGGGTGAAAGTGAACGTCTCAATTCCGGATGCCGCAGAGCGGGCAGCAGCAACCGGTGCTGATGGCGTTGGCCTGTTGCGAATCGAGCATATGATTCTCTCGCTCGGTCAGACTCCCGACCGGTATATCGAGGAAAACGGCGTCGACGCCTACATTGAACAGATTGCGGATGGAATCAGCCGTGTCGCAGACGAGTTCTATCCACGTCCAGTGAGAGCCCGGACCCTCGATGCGCCGACCGACGAGTTCCGCCAACTCGAAGGTGGGGAAAACGAACCCAACGAACACAACCCAATGCTGGGCTATCGCGGGATTCGACGTAGTCTCGACCAGCCGGACGTGTTCAAACACGAACTCGAAGCCTTCCGGCGAGTCTATGAGAGAGGATACAATAACGTCGAAATTATGCTGCCGCTGGTGAACGATGCCTCGGATGTGGAGACAGCCCAACAGCTGATGGAAGAGGCAGGAATTGATACGACGAAACGGAAGTGGGGTGTGATGATCGAAACCCCAGCAGCCGCCCTTACTGTCGATGCGCTTGCGGAGTCCGGCATCGATTTCGCCAGCTTTGGCACGAACGATTTGACGCAGTACACCCTCGCAGTTGACCGCAACAACAAGAAGGTCGCCGACCGCTACGACGAGATGCATCCCGCAATCTTGCGGCTGATTGGCGATACGATTGAAACCTGCCGCGAGCATGATGTCGATACGAGTATCTGTGGGCAGGCTGGCTCCGACCCCGAGATGGCGCAGTATCTCGTCGAGAAGGGGATTACCTCAATTAGTGCGAACATCGATGCGGTTCGCGATGTGCAACACGAGGTCAAACGAGTCGAACAGCGGATGTTGCTCGACTCGGTCCGGTAATTCTCTCCCTGCCAATCGAAGCATTCAATCCCGCAAAGGGCTTCTTTTCTGCAATGACAACGTCAGGGGAGTCACCACCAGTTCGCCGACTGGCGGATTGGGACCACGAACAGCTTCGCTCGCTCGCCGAGGAGTACGATACCCCACTCTACGTACTGGATACCGACCGTGTCCGGGAGAACTACCGTCGATTTTCGAGTGCATTTCCAGATGCACACGTGATGTACGCAGCAAAAGCCCATACTGGACAGGCCGTGCTTTCGGCCTTACTTGATGCGGGAGCCGATATCGAATGTGCTGCACGAGGAGAGCTCTATCGCGCAATCGAGGCCGGAGCAGACCCGAATACACTTCAGTACACCGCAGTCAACCCACCACAGGCCGACCTCGAATATGCCGTGGAACTTGCCGAAGAGTATCCAGAGCTGACCATCACCGGCGGTGCACGAGATACCTACGACCGATTAGCTGACCTCGGATATGACGGACGGTTAGCCATCCGAGTCAATCCCGGTATCGGAACTGGCCATCACGAGAAAGTAGCGACCGGAAAAGACGCAAAGTTCGGTATTCCGGCAGCGGAGGTGCCGGCACTCGCTGCGGGGCTCCGCGAACGGTTCGACCTCGTCGGGATTCATTCGCATGTCGGCAGCGGCGTCCTGACCGATGACCTCGACGACCACTGCCGCGCAATCGGGCGGATAGGCGATATCGCCCGACAGGTTGGTGAGCTGGAGTTCGTCGATATTGGTGGCGGCTTCGGCGTTCCGTACCGCGAAGATGAACAACCGCTGGATATGGCCGTCGTTGGCGACCGCGTCCGCGAAGCGATTGGCCCGCTCGATGCGCAGCTCAAACTCGAACCAGGTCGGTATATCGTCGCTGACGCGGAACTAATTCTGACACGTGTGAACACGGTAAAGGAGACTCCGCAAGCAACAGTCGTCGGCGTTGACGCTTCACTTGCGACGCTCATCAGACCGGCGATGTTCGATTCGTATCACCCAATCAGGAACATAACCTCGCCCGAGCGCAAGGCAGAGCCCGTTTCCGTTGGTGGACCATGCTGTACCAGCGCGGATGTCTTCTGTACGGACCGACCAATTGCAAAGCCCGCCCGCGAAGAAATTCTTGCTATCGGGAACGCGGGCGCATACGGCTACGAGTTAGCCAACCAGTTCCACTCACAGCCACGTCCCGCAGAGGTGGCTATCGACGGTGAGAGCGTCAAAGTCGTGCGAAAGCGTGAGACGTTGGATGACGTGCTGCGTGTAGAAAGATAGTACCGTAAAGACTCAAAGGACGTAGAGCCGAACGGTCCAGAAATCGCGCCACGCGTCTGCAAGTGCTGGTTCCGGTTTGCCGGTCGCATCCACCGTTGCCGTTTCGTCGGCCATCGACATGAACTCGCCGAGAATGGACCGTTCCCCAACAACGTAGAGCTTCTCGGTTTCACGTTCTTTGAGTGCTTCCTGACAGCGGTCGAGGTGGTTATCAATCTGTTCGTTTCTGAGCCGTTCAAACCGGCCCTGAGAGAACCCACCCTTCGAATGCTGGCTTTTGAGTTGGCTATCAAATCCGTGGAACGCAGTTCGGTCTGTCCCATCATACGTTCCCATCGCAAACAGGTCAGAACGGACGAGCGCCAGCGTATACTCGCCGCGTGGTTCGAACCACTGTCTGTCGATTGTACACCGTGAGCCCCACCCGATGAACGGCTCGGGCGTGACAGGCGGCCGAAGGCACAGAGAAAACAGGCCGGCATCGTCCGTCAGTGCAAGCGCAGGGGCGGCCCGCGAGACCAGTGCGGTCCGTTCACCGAACGCCTCTCTGATATCCCGTGAGAGGTCGGTTCCATCGTCGACATACGCTGTCAGAACTCCTTCCGGCTCTGTTACAAAGGATTCGATTCTGTCGAGAACCTCCGTAAGCCGGTCCCCACGGAGTTCCGTCTGGCGACTAAATCGGAGCCCGGGGTCGTCGGATTGGAGGCGTTCGACGCGGTCTTCAAGCTGTTCGATGCGGTCTTCGAGCTTATTGACCTGACGTTGCGCTTCCTGTCGCTCCGTCACCGCGTTTTTCCGTCGCTGTGATTCCTTTTCGAGGCGAGCCTCAAGAGCGGATTTTTCCTCTTCGAGGGTCGAAATCGTTTCTTTCAGGTCGGTTCGTCCCAGCAAATCATCTAACATCGGGTCACTCGTATTCGGTACCGGGAGCGTCTTAAATCTCGTGGGCCCGCTAGTTCAGACCCATGCCGTTCCCCGGATGAGTTGACTGCTCTGTCAACTGCAAGAGCTGTGCAGCACGGTCAGCTTTGGCGAGAAACACCTCTGTCAGCGTCGGGATATCACGGGCGGTACGGTCATCCAGTACTGATTCAGGAACCGCGAGAGTATCTGCTGGTACCGACTCATCCCCATGAACCGCAAGATGTGTTGACCCGAGTTTCATCACGAGCGGTGCATCGAGCCGTTCGATACCGTTCCCATCGCTGTAGAGTTGTTTATTGAGCTGTTCGTGTTGCGTCTGACACATCGCGGCGGTCTGGTCAACCGCTGGTTCGACGTACAACCGACCCATGTAGTAACCGCGAGAGAATTGTTCAAACATACCGGACAATGGTTGTTAGCAAGTAACATACTTAAACCAACCGCCAAAGGTATATATCGTCACACAAAACTACCAAACCAGCAGACTGCGGCCTGTGTAGGGATAGCTAGATACAGACGGGAACCGAAACCATCAGTATTCATATATCATCCGCCGACAGATATGCAAAAGATGGGTTTTTACGGGTCCAACAATTACATTAGGTGAATGGACTCCGCCGAATTCCTCGATTTACTCGGTAACAGGAACCGACGGCGCATTCTACGGCTATTAGCTCAAAAGCCCTGTTACGTTACCGAAATCAGCGAATTTCTCGGTGTGAGCCCGAAAGCGGTGATTGACCACCTGCGAAAGCTCGAAGACGCAGGTCTCGTAGAAAGTCAAACTGATGACCGTCGCCGGAAATACTTCTCAATCTCGCGACATGTCAGGCTCGAAGTGACCGTCTCACCCTATGAATTCGGGACAAAAAGCGCCTATCCACGCAATTCAGGGCTGGATATTAACTCCTGTCGCCAGCTTTCAATAGAGGTCGAAGACCCCGATAACGAAGTTATTAGCGACGACACGGATGTGTCGACTGTTGCAGCGTTGGCACGTCAGCTTAGAGAATTCGAGCGGTTAGAGCGGGAGTTATCGCTTGCACAGCGATGGGCACAGGGACGAATTACCGAGCTCAGGGAGTCGCTTGCAGACCGGTTCGAACTCGGTGACCCTCGGCTCGTTTCAGAGCTGTTGATACTGCTTGCAGAAGACGGAAAATCACTCGATTCGCTGAGTCGGCAGCTCGACGCCCCTCCAGGACTGCTTGAGGAACTCTTGACGGAACTATCCCGGGATGGGGTCGTCTATCGGGATGGTCGCCGCTGGAAACTTACGGAGTAATTCGCGTTACCCGCCTCATCGCTTGTTACTCGGTTCCGCCGTAGTTGGCCTGCTGTGTCGCTTCAGTCACTGAGACGGCTCGCTGATTCCCCTCGACATCGTGGATACGGACAATGTCAGCCCCACGGTCGACGGCGAGTGCAGTCGCCGCTACCGTTGCCTCGTATCGGTCATCAGGACCACAGCCCGCCCGTTCGAACATTGATTTGTGTGAGTGGCCGACAAGCACCGGACAGCCAAGCGCACGAAACTCGCCAAGACGGGAAAGCATCGTGAAGCTCTCGTCGGCTGCTTTCCCAAAGCCGAGACCCGGGTCGACGATAATCTGTGACCGGTCGAGCCCAGCCTTTTCTGCGAGAAGGACACGCTCTCGAAGTTCATCGATAACATCCTCGACAACGTCGTCGTACTCCACAGCACGTTCGGGGTCGACTGGTGTCTGTATCGAGTGCATGACAACGACCGGTACGTCAAACTCTCCGATTACCTGTCGCATCTCAGGGTCCGCAAGTCCCGAGACGTCGTTGACGATATCAGCACCCGCTTCAAGTGCAGCCCGTGCAACCTCGCCCTTTCTGGTATCGACCGAGATGAGGGTATTGAGGTCTGCAATCTCTTCGATAACGGGAACTACGCGCGCTATTTCCTCAGCAACCGTCACCGGGTCTGCACCGGGGCGGGTTGATTCGCCGCCGACGTCAACGATATCTGCACCTGCCTCGACCATCGCTTCCGCCTGTTCGACCGCAACAGCTCGCTGGTCGTACTCGCCACCATCGTGGAAGCTATCCGGGGTTACGTTGAGAATACCCATAATCGCCGTTCCGTTCTCCCATGGATATTCCGGTGAGTGTCCATCGCTTCCGATATCCAGTGTTCTCCGAAGTTGGTCGGCAACTGGAGACAGACCGTAGGGCTGTCCATCGAGTTTCTCACAGAGGCGTTTGAACTGCGCCATCGTCGCCATCAACACGACGTCGACGAGTTCGTCCGTGGCTTCTAAGCCCGAAACAGCACATTCCCCTCCGAGCGAGAGCAGTTCCTCTTTGAGATACTGGGCCTGTCGCCGTTGAACGCGAGTTTTGACGATTCGGTGGACGCCTTTCCCCCGCATCCGCCATGTGCCGGGAGCAGTCACGTCAGCGTTTGTGAGGAGGTCCCTTGCTGCAGGAATGGAATCAATCTGTTTCGGAACACGGACACGCGTCCAACGCGAGCGCGCCTCAGCAACAGTAAAAAGCGACCCAGAAACCAGAACGCAATCCCCCGAGTCCGCTGACTCCAGCGTATCGTTCAGCGCCCCAGCCACATCTGCCCGGGATGTAACCGTCGCTTCGGTTTCCTGCTGGAATACCCGAGCGAGGACGGCTTTGTCCGCGGCACGGTCAAGGTCAGGCTCGCAGGTGACGACCGTGTCGGCCATCGAGAACGCACGGGCAATCCCCTGATGGTCTTTGTCGGACATTGCACCGACCACGAGATGGAGGTCATCGAACGAGAACGTCGAGAGCGTCTTGGCAACCTGTTCACAGCCACCGGGGTTGTGAGCCCCATCAAGCACGACCAGCGGGTCCTGTTGCATGACTTCGAACCGTCCCGGCCAGTGAGCATTTCTGAGTCCACGGGAGATGGTTCTTGAGGGTGGTTCAGGCTCATCCAGAACTGTACAGATCCGCCGTGCGAGGACGGTTGCGATACCGGCGTTCTGGGCCTGATGGTCACCAAGCAACGCGATATTTGTCGACAGCTCCCAGCCATCTCCAGCCAGCGTGAGACTTCCCTCGTATCCATCTCGACCGTGGTACGTCACGGAGATATCACAGGAATCAGCCGTACCGACAACGACCGTCTCATCAACAGTCTCCAGAATTGCCGCAAGTGCGTCCCCTGTCGCACCAGTCACAAGTGGGGATGTGTCCGAGGCCACGGCAGCCTTATCTTTCGCGATAGCTTCGACAGTATCGCCAAGAAGCGAGGTATGCTCAAGAGAGACACTCGTGACGGCGCTGGCAACAGGGTCAACGGCGCTCGTCGCATCGTGGCGACCACCGATGCCAACTTCGAGAATAGCGATGTCCACATCTTGTCGGTCGAACTCCCAGAGAGCCATTGCTGTCACCGTTTCGAAAAAGGTTGGTGAATTCCCTTCTGCGGCAGCCTCCGTAATATACGGTTCGACGGTTTCGACGAACGTAGTCAGAGCCGCTTTCGAGAGGTTGCGCTCATTGACCCGGACACGTTCACGAATGTCATCGAGATGTGGAGAGCTATAGAGACCAACGGAGAAACCGGCTTCAGTGAGAATAGATTCAAGCATCCGTGCAGTTGAGCCCTTTCCGTTCGACCCTGCGACTTGGACGCATGGGACGTTCGTCTGTGGCTCGTCAAGGAACGAAAGCAACGCTTCCGTCGCCTCAGTCCCTGGTCGCTGCGGAAACCGCCGGAGCCCAAAGAGATAGTTCGCTGCCTCGTGAAACCTCATGCCTGTTGTGACCGGGTGGGGAACCTTGGTACTGACGCTTTTGTCGCTCCGAAAGAAAACTCGCTCACTCCCACGTTTCGATACACCCGGCGTTGATATCCTCGACACAGCCCTCACAGTCTGCGTGTCCCGCTTCGAAACAGTCTGGTCGTCCTTCGGAATCAAGTCTGACTGCTCGCTTTTCGGCGTAGCGACGGCAGACAATTCGAACCGGGCCACCCCTGCCATCAGAGACGGCTTCACGGCGTGCTTGGGCGAATGCTTGTTTTGCTTCCTCGAACTGTCGGCCGGCCCCGCGGACCTTCGTTTTAAGAAAGCGACTCACCCGGTCCGAATCTGGCATATTAGGATGAACGAACCCGAGGATAATGACAGCTATGGTTAGGACTACTTTCACCCCGGTTACCATACCTTTTATACGATAGAGAACCAACCGGCGTATGTCTCCCACAGAAAACAGAGCGGAGACAGTGAGCAACCGATGACTGAGACAGATTTGCGTACACACGCCGAAGACATATACGAACAGTTTTCAGACCAGCTTGACGTTTCCATCGAGGAAATTACCGAGCGACTTGAAACGCTGGTCAACGAATACAAAGTGCCGACGAGCGAGGCCCGCCGAAGCGTTATCAACACGTATCTCGACGAGGCCGGGATGGACCGTGATGATATCATGGGTGGCGGCAACGAACGAAAGGTCATCTCCGATGTCGACCGAGCGGAGGAGTGGATTGACCTGAAAGGGAAGGTCGTCGACCTCTGGGAAGCGCGCAGCGACGCGGTGGCTCAGGTTGGCCTCCTTGGAGATGAAACCGGGACCATCAAATTTACAAAATGGTCAAAATCCGACCTTCCAGCCCTCGAAGAGGGGAAGGTATACGAACTCCGAAACGTCGTCACTGACGAGTATCAGGGGCGGTATTCGGTCAAACTCAATCGGACAACGACAATCGAGGAACTCGATGAAGAGATAGAAGTCGGCGACGACGAGGTGGAGATAGAAGGTGCACTCGTCGACATCCAGTCCGGCTCCGGACTTATCAAACGCTGTCCTGAAGAAGGATGTACGCACGTGCTCCAGAACGGCCGCTGTCCCGAACACGGCGAACCCGATGGAGACGGCGAATTCGACCTCCGAATTAAAGGCGTCATCGACGACGGCAAGCAGGTACACGAAGTCATTTTCAACCGTGAGATGACCGAATCCCTGACCGGGATTACGCTGGAACAGGCACAGGAGATGGCGATGGATGCCCTCGATACGTCCGTCGTTGCCGAGGAGATGCATAACCGTATCCTCGGGCGATATTATACAGTGACTGGTCCGACACTGGGTCGGTACGTGCTTGCAAACGAGGTCACAGAGCCCGGGATGCCAGACCATGAAGCAGTCCTCATCAAAGCGAGGTCGATCTAAATGGCGACAACACCAACCCGCAAAGTCGCGCGACGCGTCTTTGCACGCGAGTTTAACGACGCAACGTATACGTTCAAAGAAAGCGATGACGACCGTGCACCGCTCTATGCCCTCCTGCCGACAGGCGAGTCGGCAAACCGCATTTTCGTCGTCGGGACACTGACCGAAACGGAGGATGTCGGGCAGGACTCGGAGTACTGGCAAGGCCGTATCGTCGGACCGAACGGTGGAACTTTCTTCACCTACGCTGGGCAGTACCAGCCAGATGCCGCCTCGATGCTCCGCGAACTCGAACCACCGGAGTATGTGGCTCTCGTCGGCAAACCACGAACGTACGAAACTGACGATGGCGATATCAACGTCTCAGTACGACCGGAATCAATAACGGCAGTTGATGAAGCTGTCAGAAACCGCTGGGTGGTTGAAACCGCCGAACGGACCCTCGAACGCATCGAAGCGTTCGAAAACGGCTCTAGCGAATATATCCAGATGGCGAAATCCGAGTACGATAGGCCGATAGACACCTACCGGGAGCAGGCAATCGAGGCGCTCGAAAGCCTTGACAGTCAGCCCGAAGCCACAGCAGACTGAGTCGTCGGCGCGCGAACAGCGGACGTGTCGACTGAATAACCACTCACCGGCATTATTTTCACACAGCAGGGCAATGCCGTGGATATGGAAGACCGCTCGTACAAAAAAGGGACGACAGTGTCGACCGATGACATCACAGTCCACCAGTTATACACAGACGACGAGCTTGCGGTCCCCGCAATCGTCCTGAAGCTGGTCTCAAATAGAGACGACTCCGCAACAATTCGGTTGCGGGTTCCGGAGCCAACCGCCCAGCGCGTTGGGTTTCATCCAGATTTTGAAAACGATGCATGGGAAATAACCGACGATGGCTTACTGTTCGAAACGACCCTCGAACCGGAGACCGAAATAACAACGCTGTACGCTGTGGAAACAGAAGATGAAGCGGCAGTTGGCGAGGCGATGGATACACTGGAAATCGAATCAGTGGACGCGGTCGCCGACAAAGCAGCCAGTTCACAATCAACAGAGTCAGCCGATGAAGAGGTAACAGACCCCGACGAAACGCTAGTAGATGTAACCGGCGAGGCTCCCGAAACGGAAGCAGATTCGGATTTAGACCCTGACCAGGACCTCATCGACCTCACAGAAGGCGAGAAAGCCGAACTTGCGACCGATTTTGACCTCGGTGTGGACGAAATTGATACCGAAGTGACGATGGAGGACACAGCAGAGGAAAGTGAAGATGACGACGATTTTGACGACCTTTCAGCGGAGACAAACGGTGACTCTATGGACGACTCAGAAACCCTCGACGAGCAGGAGCAAAGTATGGAAGAAGACGAGAAATCAACAATCGAGCCAGATGAACAGCCTACAACAGGAAAAAGCGAAGTGTCCGGCGAGAGCGCAGAGGGAGATGTTAAAAGGGATTCTCCGACGACTCACGTAGGTTCGGCGAGTGAGGATACCGAAGCTGGTGTAACCGGTGTATCCAGCGGTGATTCCCTCGCGGAATATTCAACAGATGCGCTCGTAGAAGAATTGGCCCAGCGGGCTGGAAATGAGGAACTCTCCGATGCGGCACAAGAACAGCTTGCAACACTTGGGGAGGAGGACAGTCGAGGGGCTGTTCGAGACGCACAGATTGCGAACCTCCAATCACGTATTGGCGATGTTGAAGCGTTTACTGACACGCTTGAAGACGTCCTCGAACAGCACGGACCGCCAGCAGCGGTGCTCGCCGAATACGACGAACGCCTCACAGCAATGGAATCGGAGCTCGAAACAGTGAGCGACGAGGTTTCCGATACGACGGAGACTGTCGCCACGATAGAGCCGAAAGTGTCCGACCTCGAATCTGGGCTGGCGGCCGTCGAATCGGATATCGAGACTGTCGATGAGGATGTAAAAGAGACGAGAGAAGAAATTGATGCCGTGCAAACCGACGTCGATGAGGTTGCAGAAAACCAAGAGGCACTTGAGTCAGATGTGAAAACCTTGCAGGAATGGCGAGGGAAAATAACGGGAGCGCTAGAGGCGTTCACCGGGGAATAACAATGAGTGTGATGGACAGGAACCAACCGTCTCCAGCCTCAGGAGGTGTTCGATGACCGAAAGCGCTGATGCCGACGTGTCAAAGCCACTTGCCGGCGAGGTAACGCTCTATCAGAAGCCCACTTATACCGTTGTCAAATTCCTGCTGCAGAACCCACGCGAAAATCCAGTGTTGGTGACGATGCGACAGACACTCCCCGATTCAGTCGAGGAGACACAGGTAACCTTCGCCGAGGAGTACAACGGCGCAGCATGGGAATATGAGAATGGCGAGTTGCGATTTCAGATGCAACTTGCGGGTGAAGAACTGGTCGAGACTGCCTATGGGACCCGTGACATCTCGCTGGAAACGCTTCAACAGCAAATTCGAGTGTCGACAATCACCATAACTGATGAGACAGGTGAACAACTCGGGACGGTGACCGGCCTTCAGCCAACCGTGGCAGAGGTGAGCGACGAGAGCGGCGAGGGTGAAACGGAGAATGTCGAGGATGAATCTCGAGCTGAGGAGGAAGCCAAGCAGGAGGACGAGGACGACCCAAGTGACGAGGAGGAAGCGAATGACCGCATCGAAGCTGAGGAGGAAGGTGAGCAGATTGACGAGGAAGAGGTCGAGCATGGAGGCGAAACTCAGAGCGAAGACGAATCTGGCATGCCTCCTGATGACGCGCATATCCCAGGAGAGGACGAAGAATCTACTGATAAGCCAGAACCTGACGAGACTGACTCAGAAGACAGGGCTTCAGAAAGTGAAACTGACGAAGCCTTGAGAGCCGAGTCGCGCGAGGATACGGAAGCAATCGATGAAAACGGGAAAGACGAAAGCACACCGGAAGCCGAGGCTGACTCAAACTCGGAGCAGGAGATAACTGCGGACCTTCCTGCAAATCGCTCCGATTATATTCTGGAGGATGTCAAAGACCAAATCGAATCAGCAGAGGAGTTTGACTGGCAGCCAGTCCAGGAATCCGCGGAACAAAGCGGGGGAATCATCGGCTGGGTAAAATCAATATTCGGTCGTTAGTCACCAATTTCGGATTCATCAACAGATGGAAAATCCGGCTTCTATCACTGGTGAATTGAGTGATTCGGAAGAAAATATCCCAGTAGAAGAAGCACGCGGCGGTTTGAACAACCAATTCGGGTAATACCGGAGAATACATTGGCCAAGGAACAAACGTCGGGGTATGAGTGGGGCAATCATTGTGGGCGCATCGTCTGGAATCGGGGCAGCGCTGGCGCGAACGCTTGCCGAAAACGGTTACGAGGTTGGACTGACCGCACGCCGAGAAAAGAAACTTGAGGAAATCGCTCGCGAACTACCGACACGGAGCTATATCGCACCGATGGACGTTACTGAGCAGGAAGAAGCTCGAACAGTGTTTGCGGAACTTGCGGCAGAAATGGGAGACGTTGACCTGGTCGTGGTATCGGCAGGGGTGGCATCAGGAAACAGAGACGCTGACTGGGAGCCAGACCGTCAAACAATCGAAACGAACGTCAGTGGGTTTGCAGCACTGGCAACGGCAGCACTATCGCTGTTTGAAACCCAGGGGCACGGCCATCTCGTCGGTATCTCCTCCGTTTCTGCACACATTGGCCTTCCACACGCACCGGCATACAGCGGCTCTAAAGCGTTTGTTTCGAACTATCTGGAGGCATTACGGGGCGGGGCAGTTGCCGAGAATCCGGATATACTGATTTCAACCATCGAGCCAGGGTATGTGGATACTGACCTTTCGTTCGGCGGCTTCTGGGAATGTTCGCCCGAAACGGCTGCCCGACAGATTTACACCGCGATTGAGAACGAACGTATCCACGCGTACGTTCCTCGACGGTGGCGGTTAGTTGCAGCGGCGCTAACTGTCTTGCCTGAATCGGTCTGCCGGCGGTTTGTCCAGTGAACTGTTTCGAAGAGAGCGGACAAGTATGTGTGTCGATAATACCGGCAACGTTCGCTGATTAGTTATGAGCATGGGTAATCATTTGTACGATACTGCCGAATGTGTAGATACAATGGCAGCGAGCAACCAGTCGGTGGGACTCAACCACCTCACCGTCGTGCCGGAGAATTTCGAGCCTGAATCCCCGTCAAGCCCTGCAGATGGCGACGAAAGCGGCATGGGAGACGGTTCTTGAGGAATCCGTAGACGACTGTCGTATCGTTCGTTTTTGCCGCGTTTACCGACATATCAGGAGAAGAACTTACTTGTATTCAACAGGAGAAGGCAGAGTATGGGTCTGTTCGACCGGATTCGCAATGACGATGGTCCACGAGTTGCCTTCATCGGTATCGACGGTGTCCCGTACAGCCTGATTGCCGACAACGAGTCGGAGTTTCCCAATCTCAGTGAAATTGCCGATGCAGGGGACGGTAACGCAATCGAGAGTATCGTTCCCCCGGAATCCTCGGCGTGCTGGCCAGCACTGACAACTGGGATGAATCCCGGAAGCACCGGCGTATATGGGTTTCAAGATAGAGAGATAGATTCTTACGATACGTACGTCCCGATGGGGAGAGATGTGCAGGCAAAACGACTCTGGACACGAGTCCAGGAAGCAGGAAAAAAATCGACAGTGATGAACGTCCCGGTGACGTTCCCACCTGACCGCAATATTCAGCGGATGGTCTCGGGCTTTCTGTCACCTGGCGTCGAACGCGCAGCGTACCCGGATTCACTCCGTGAGTATCTCGAAGGTATTGATTACCGTATTGATGTCAATGCAAAGCTTGGCCATCAGGAAGATAAATCCGAGTTCATCGCGGACGCCAATGAAACGCTAGAGACGCGCCACGAAGCCTTCACACACTTTATCGAGAAGGGTGACTGGGAGCTCTTTTTTGGGGTGTATATGACGACCGACCGGGTGAACCATTTCCTCTTCGAAGATTACGAGACGAACGGCGAGTATTACGAGGAATTTATGGACTTTTATCGGAAGTTAGACCGATATATTGGCGACGTTCGGAAAGCGCTTCCTGATGATGCGACGCTCATTGTTGCCTCCGACCACGGGTTCACAACGCTCAACTACGAAGTACATTGCAACCAGTGGTTACGGAGAGAAGGCTGGCTTTCCTACGAGACGGAAGAGCCAGAGTCACTCAGCGATATTTCGAATGAGACACGGGCCTATTCATTGATTCCCGGACGGTTCTACCTCAACATGGAGGGTCGTGAGCCCCGAGGACAGGTTCCCGAAGAAGAGTACGAAACGGTGCTTGCTGAGCTCGAAGCCGACCTCGAAGCACTCACGGGACCGAACGGTCAGCCAGTCATCAAACGGATTGAACGAAAAGTCGATGCCTTCCGGGGAGCACATACGGATATTGCACCCGACCTCGTCGCAATTCCCCACGACGGTTTCGACCTTAAATCAGGGTTCAACGGAGAGGGAGATGTTTTCGGAAAAGGCCCACGAAACGGGATGCATACTTTCGATAATGCATGTCTATTCATCGACGACGAGCGAGCGAAAATCAATGATGCCGACCTGTACGATGTTGCTCCGACAATACTGCGGTTACTTGATATCGACTACCAGCGAGGGACATTCGATGGTGCCACGTTGGTGAAATAAAAGCGCCGAGCGAAAGGAGCTCTGACCGGCCTGACTGAAATCAAGATATATTAAAGGTCAGGTCGAGTATGCGTGATAGATGACTCGCTCCGGAGCATTCTGTCCACGGTGTGGAAAGACCATTGAGCGTCGAGCATCGGTCCCGGAGCAGACTGCCAGAGATACGTCACTCTGTGACTCCTGTTACCTCGAAGAGTACGACCTGATTGACGCACCGGAACGTATTCAGGTCAGCGTCTGCTCGCAGTGTGGGGCAGTCCACCGGGGGAACCGCTGGGTCGATGTCGGTGCGAGCGACTATACGGATATCGCAATCGAAGCAGTGACAGAAGAGTTGACGGTACACGTCGATGCAACGGATATTTCGTGGGAAGTCGCTCCCGAGCAAGTTGACCCAACCACGATTCGGATGCACTGTACGTTCTCCGGTTCGCTCCGAGACAAATCTCTCCACGAGGAGATTACCGTGCCGGTCAAACTCAGCTATGAAACCTGCGAACGGTGTGGGCGGATTGCGGGTGGCTCCTATGCAAGTACCGTCCAGGTTCGGGCACGTGACCGCGATCCCACGGAGGAAGAAACCGAGCGAGCGACGGAACTCGCACACAAACAGGTCGAACAACTCGAAGCTTCCGGAGACCGAGATGCATTCGTCACTGAAGTCAACGATGTACAGGGCGGTATCGATATTCGGCTGTCGACGAATCGCCTCGGGGAACAAGTCGCTCGCCGAATCACACAGGAATTCGGCGGCTATTATCGCGATTACGAGACGCTAGTGACGGAAGACTCGGATGGGAATCCAGTCTACCGCGTGGCGTTTGCCGTCCATCTGCCGCCGTACCGTGCAGGCGAGATAATCGACCCCAAAGATAGTGACGAACCGGTACTCGTTCGTTCAACCCGTGGGAACCTCAAAGGAACCTGTCTCGTCTCGGGAGAGACCTACGAATCTGCGTATGAAGACGGCGATGCACCGGAGGCGAGACGACTGGGCTGGGAGGATGAGATAGAAGAGACAACGCTCGTTGCTATCGAGGACGAAAATGCCGTGCTGGTACTGGACCCGGAAACGTACGAAACCAAGACAATAGCTCGCCCGGCGTATCTGGATAGCGAGGCGGAGACAGTCGCTGTCTTACGAAGCGGTGGCGAGCTGTATATCGTTCCGGAAAACGGTGAGAACCAGTGACCCAGACGATTTCAGATTGGTTTACTGGCGGAGACGAAAGCATCGTCCCGCGACCAGAGGTGATTCCTGAGAGGGTACCGGACGGTGCGCTGGAACTGACAGCGTCACTGCTGGTCATTATTCTTGCCTGGGTCGCTGCTCGGATTCTCGTAGAGGTATCGAGCCGACGAATTGCCCGACATCTCGAGCGGCCAAGTCTGACACGCGTTACGCTGGGCGGAATTAAAGTAAGCGTCTACGTGTTTGCCCTGCTGGTTTTGCTACGAATAAACGGGCTTGACCTCGGGTCGATTGCCCTGTCTGTGACGGTCTTTTCTGCAGTGGTCGGCGTCATTCTTGCACCGATTGTCGGAAGCGTTATCAGCGGTATCTTCCTGCTTGCAGACCAGCCCTACGAAATCGGGGATATGATTGAACTTACCGACGAGGGGACCCGAGGGTTCGTGGATGATATCACTCTCCGATATACGAAAGTCTACACGGTGGATAACACCTTTCTAATCGTTCCAAACGGAAAGATGCGCGACCGGGATGTCATCAACTACTCGGCAGACGATACACGGGTTCGGTTAACTGTTGAGGTTATGATAACCTACGAAAGCGACCTTGCACGGGCACAAGAAGTGCTTGAACAGAGTGCTCGTACTGTTGACGGAGTGTTGACGGGCGGGCCGAGAATTCGTGTGGGTGAAGCCAGATACACTGCCGCACCGGAATGTTTGATTGGGGAGTTCGCCGACGATGGGATTTTACTTCGACTGCGATACTGGATGCAAGAGCCCTATAGAATGAGTTCAATCACCTCGAATATCCGAGCAAATATTCAGGAGGCATTCAAAGAGGAGCCGTGTGAGTTTGCGTACCCGCATTCTCACCTCGTATTCGACGAAACGAGCGGCAATTTGCAGATCGATGTTGAGCAACGCGATGATGCTCCTGAATTATATCAAAGTGATGGAGAGTTTGGACAGAGCCACCAGTGAGACGGTCAGGGAGCCGAGACGGTCACGACGTCGCAGTTGAGCTGTTCTCTGAGAAACTGTTCGATATCCGGGTCATCGACGAGTCGCCGAATCATCCGACGCCACCGGCTTGCTTGCTTTTTCCCGATAACGACGATATCAGCCTCCTCGTCAGCAATCTCTTCTAGAATAGATTCCTCGACGAGTATGCCCCGTCGGACAGAGTATCGGGCATCTGGCAGTGTACCGAACTCTGCTTCAACCGCTTCTTTCAGTTTACTTCGCGTTACGTGTGTGTGCTCGTGGTAGAGGTCAACGTGTAATATAGTAAGCAATGCCTCTTCCTCTCTTGCAATATCGAGCGCTTTTGCGAGGGTGGCTTTGGAATGTTTCGTCAGTGGATATCGAACTGGAACCACAACCTGCGTCATTACCAAGGCTTGCACTTCACCCTACCTGATACTGTCGCTTACAGTTCACTCGGTGATGAAATTGCATGGATATTCCCTCCCAATATCAGTAGGTCCTTAGTTGTTGAACTGCGAACAACAGCGTATGGAAGCACTCACTGTTTCGGATGGTCAAACACTCTATGTCGACAGAACACAGGGAAAGCGTGGTGCCAAAGGACCCTTCTTTGTTGTATACGCAGATATTGAGGCAACCACGCGCTGGGGCTATTACTGCAGTAACTGTGAAACAACGGATAACGCGGTCGATTCTATGGGTCGTGTCCAGTGCAACACATGTAGCAACCGGACGAAAGCAGAGGAATGGGATGCAGCACACGAGTGAACCAAGCTATTCAAAACGTATTGAATAAGTATAAATTAGCTGTAATATCATATAACGTGAAATATATTTAAATACTTATTCGTCGTAGCCTAATGAGAATGGGAACTGTTAACACAGCTCTCGAACGGGAAGCGGAATCGATATTCACCGAACTCGGCTATGCGGTGAGTGAAGACAGTGGGTCACTCCGTGCGAAGCGGAAATGGCGAACCGTACAGGTAACGCCAGTCCCCGACCCCGAAGCACCAACACCGACAACCGGAGCGTATCACTGCCTGGTCACCTGGTCAGAACATGTTGATGCCCTCGAAACGGCACTCAAAGCGGAGAATCCGGAGTATGAATGGGCAATTATCGGCGTCAGCGAAGACGAGGAATACGTAATTGCTCGGTGAGAAAAAAGCCTCAGTGAATAACCATAGCAATACGACAGCAGCCTAAAGCAAGCACAGCATAATTTTTGAGTTAGGACGGTAGTTGATTCCAGAAACCCCAGCTTATAGAGACATATCCGAATAGTAACTAAATCGTTCAAGCCCTGACAAACTCCAATGCCAGAACGCACTGTGCAGGGGAAGAAAGTAGAACGAACCGTTGCAGCGGACAAACTGAACGATATCGCCAGCTCGTTCCGAAGTGGTGGCCCAATCGAAATCAGAGTCGGGAACAAGACAGTCAATCTCGCACCGCCGGAACAGATTAATTACAACATCGAAGTTGTCGAAAAACAGCGACGGTTCCGTGGGAACCACGAGCGGGTAACGATTGAACTGGATTGGAAACCCGAGTGAGAGAACCAAGTAAACCTATTTTGTACCGATGCGTAATCAGACCACAAGCACGGGCCGTCCCGCGTTTTGGACGACGCGGTCTGCCACACTCCCGATATTATCTGTCACCGTGTGGGAGTGTCCTTGGTAGCCGACGATAATTGCATCAGCATCAATTTTGTCGCCATACTTGATTATTTCTTGCCAGGGCTTGCCGTGAAAGCATTCGATATCAACAGACAATCCAAGCTCTTCGCCGCGCTCTTTTACTTCCTCAAGTTGTTTGCGCCCCCAGTCCTCGATTGCAATCGTTTTGAGTTCCGAACTGCTGAGGGCTGGTTCAGGAAAGTAGTGGGTGTCGATGACGTGGATGGCACAGAGATGTGCATCATGTTGTTTCGCTTGTTCCAGTGCATGAGTGACCGCACGGGTAGCTGGACCGCTGCCGTCCGTTGCGACCAGAATCGTCTCGTACATAACACTCTACACGAAGTCGTTGACATTTAACGCTCGCTCAGTTCTCATCCGATGAGAGATGCCAGTACCGCTTCCGCACTACAAATATAAATCATCGCATCAAGTACCACTGTTTCATCGAAACGTACTAACCAGATACTATGAGATACCAGAGCGTGAATTGAATGCAGCTTCGTGCTATGATAAGTCATTTATAACTTAGCTGGCTGGACGGTGGACGGCTATCTATGCCGAACAGTCCAGTGATGCGAATCTCGCTGGGGGAGACCCCCAAACGAACGACGATGACTGACTCGAAACGAGAAGGAGCGTCGACTGCATGTACGGAGAATGAAATCGTTCGATGTGAACAGCCAGAGATAATTCTGACTGCGGTTGCTGATCCTCACTCTCGAACTATCCTCTCGACAGCTGCTGAAACAGCACAATCCGTTCCGGATATCGTCACCACATCTCAGATGGCCACGGCAACCGCCTATCGGAAAGTCCAGCGGTTGACAGACGCCGGGTTGTTACGAGAACGGATACGAATTACTCAGGACGGGCCAAACGTGATGGAATATCAACTCGCTGTCGATGAATTACGAGTGACGCTTGATGGAGATGGAAATCCGTCGGTCAGTTTGATAACCAGACCAGCCATCGCACAACCACAGAGCAAGCAGACTGAAGGGAAGACTAACACAGAGAATGAAAGTGAGGAGGTATCCGCAGTATCGTCACCAGAGAATTCGTTACAGGAGCTATTCACCGAAGTGACTGGACAGACCGTATTAACTCACCCACAGGAAACAACGCCATCGCACGCTATCGATGAAAGCCGGCCCTCTCTCATGGCGGAGCAAGAGCCAATCGACGGACTGGCAGATACCTATCCAGACATGGACGCGAACGAGTATTATTAGAAATAAGTACTGTGCGATGCACCATCAGAGGCAAAGAGACAGCAAGCGGTGCAATTTCTTCCCATATTTGCGAGCTAGCTATGTGTGCTTTTGATAGGTTCATAGTGATAGGAGCGCGGAAACCCACGATTTTAGCCGTGGAGTAGCTTAGCACCCCTGACATCGTTTTTCTGCTTCCCGGCGTCGAGTCCTTCTGTAGACTCTTGTCCAGCGCCGACAGCAATACTGTTTCTCAGCTAACGAGAATTAGTAATGGTTTTTAATGATAGTAAGGAGTGAGTTACAGTATGACTGTTGAGACATTGAAACCCTATGGGCTAGAGGAGCTGTCGGAGTCGGAACTCAGAGACTTTCTATTCAGTCAACGAGTTGGCGTCCTTGGGCTCCCAACTGGCGACCACCCATATTTGCTCCCGATGGCATTTACGTACGATGGCGAATCAAGTCTGTATTTTACTTATTTTGTTGGCGATTCCAGCCGAAAGGTCACACTCACCGAAAACGCAGAGACCGCAAGCTTTCTCGTATACGCATATACTGCTGTGTTTAGCTGGGAAAGTGCGATACTGACCGGACGAATCAACCAGATCCCCGAAGATGAGTGGCACAGCCATCCAGATGCAGTCGGTGGGGCATGGCACCTGGCAATTTTTGATCACGCCGAGACAGCGGGAGAAAAATTACTGTATGAGTTCGATATTACCGACCAGACTGGTATCAAAGCGACCGGTCTGCCACCTGGGATGGAGGAATATCAGGGATACGATTAAGTCCAACCCCTATTTCTATGTATGACTATATAGTTCAACCACCCGTTCTATATTGGTCATAGTGGAGTATTTATGCTATACACGGCAACTTTTGCGTGATGGAACAGGAGCCATCGGCCGATGCTCGTCGTTTTTCACGTCGGTCGGCGCTCGCAGCCGGGGCCGCAGGAATCGCAGCGCTCGCTGGTTGTCTTGTCCACGGGGAACAATCTGATCTCACTGGAACGGTGACGATAGATGGCAGTAATACCGTTCTCCCGCATGGGTCAGCAGTCGCAGAGGAGTTTCTGTGGCGGAACAATCGCGTCAATATCCCAGTGCGTGGCTCCGGGACAGGCGCTGGTTTCAGTCAGTTCTGTTCAGGGGCGACCGATATCCAGAACGCCAGCCGAGTGATTACCGAGACCGAAATCGAACAGTGTGACGACAACAGTATCGAGTATCTGGAACTCACAGCGCTCCGAGATGGAATCGCTATCTTCGCCCACAGCGAAAATGACTGGTGTGACTATCTGACGGTCGAAGAGTTACAGGCCATCTGGGAGCCTGGTTCATCAGTAAATACGTGGGCAGACATCCGCCCCGAAGAGGACTGGCCAGATGAGGAACTGTCACTGTTTGGCCGAGACCCTGCCTCTGGAACGTTTGATTCGTATACGGAATCACTGTTGGGGACCGCAGGCGAAATCCGCAATGATTACTCCGCAAGCGCTGATACAAACGTTATCGTCCGGGGGGTCAGAGGAACCAGATACGGACTCGGTTGGGGCGGCGCCGGCTATTACTACGAAAACGAAGATGAGCTCAAACTGATTGGCATCATTGACGAAGAGAGAGGCGTCGAAGAGCCGGAGATACCAACACCAGAAAGCATCGAGGCTGACGACGAATACGAACGGTTTACCCGCGATATGTTTATTTATGTGAACGCAACAGAGCTGTCACGGGACACCCTTCGAAGGTTCGTCGAGTTTTATTTCGAGCCAATCGATGAGGAGACACACCAACAGGCCGTCGAGGATGACCTTATTGAGCCGTCAGACGACCCGACATGGACACAGTGGGCCGCCAGGAAAGTCGGGTTTTATGCCTCATCCGACGCCGTAATCGAACAGAGTAAAGAAAAGCTAGATACCGCAATTGAGGAGTTTGCATGACACAGATTGATATCAGCGAAGATGCCGTCACTGACCGCGGGACTGCTATCGCCCGGGTTGTCTTTTTTGCCTGTGCGTTCGTAACGGTCTTGACGACGTTTGGTATCGTCGCCGTCCTGATTACCGGAGCAATCCCGTTTTTTCAGGAGGTCTCACTAACCGAATATCTATTTGGAACTGACTGGTCGCCAGTGATTCGACCACATAGCTTTGGTGTGCTCGAAATCGTCTGGGGAACCATGATGATTGTCGTCGGGAGCGCCGTGATTGCCCTCCCAATCGGTGTCCTGACCGCAATCTACCTATCCGAATACGCAGGCAAGCGGTTCCGACGAATCCTCAAGCCAACACTCGAAGTGCTTGCTGGCGTTCCGACAATTGTCTATGGATTCTTTGCCATCTCCTTTATTACCCCACAGCTCCAGCGTGTGTTCCCAGATATGGGCACGTTCAACGCGGCAGCGGGCGCAATCGTGGTCGCAATTATGATTCTCCCGATGGTCTCGTCGCTTTCCGAAGATGCCATGTCTTCGGTGCCCGACCATCTCCGTCACGCTGGATATGGGCTGGGGGCGACAAAATTCGAAGTGTCAACCCGTATTGTTGTTCCTGCAGCCCTCTCTGGGATTCTTGCCGCGTTCGTCCTTGCAATCTCACGCGCAATCGGGGAGACGATGGCCGTCACGCTGGCCGCTGGAATGAGCCCGAACATGACCTTTGATTTTCAGGAAGAGATCCAGACGATGACTGCCTACATGGTACAGGTCGGAATTAGCGATGTCTCTGTCGGGTCAGTGCAGTACCAGTCGCTGTTTGCCGTCGGACTGACGCTCTTTGTCATGACGCTTGCGATGAATATTCTCAGCCAACGAATTCGGATGCGATACCGGGAGGAATACGACTGATGAGAGGATGTGAACGTACGCAGAGAAAGGGTGACACCACAACACGTGAGGTGAGTCGCTGATGGCTACTGAGGACCGCTTTGATGGGTTTACACCGGATAGTTCGCTGGCAAAAAAACGACGGTATGGTCGCATATTCGTCGCGCTCTGTTTTGCCTCGACGCTGTTTGGTGTTGCTGCGCTGGGGTTGCTCATTGCCGATTTGATTATCGAATCCTGGGGCTGGCTAAGTTGGACGTTCCTGACTCACCCGCCTTCGTGGTTCCCCGAGAACTATCTCGGTGGTCGCGGGGCTGGCATCTATCCAGCGCTGGTTGGCTCGATTTTCCTCATTGCGTTGACCGCCCTCTTTACTATCTTTCTCGGTGTGGGTGCGGCAATCTATCTCGAAGAATACGCGCCTGACAACCGCACGACACGCTTTATCGAAGCGAACATCGCCAACCTTGCAGGCGTTCCGTCGATTGTCTATGGGTTGCTTGGACTGGCGCTTTTTGTCCAAGCTGCAGGTCTAGGGTCAGTGTTGCTTGCCGGCGCGTTGACGTTGACCCTGCTCATCTTACCGATTGTCATCGTCTCCTCACAGGAGGCTATCCGGGCGGTGCCGGATTCACGCCGCCGGGCTGCCTACGGGGTTGGCGCAACCAAATGGGAAGTGACTCGCGATATCGTTCTCCCGGCAGCCGTTCCCGGCATTATGACCGGGACAATTCTGTCACTCTCCCGTGCAATCGGGGAAACCGCACCCATTTTAATGGTCGGTGCGGCGACGACGATGTTTGTCCCGCCCCAGTCTCTCTTTGACCCGTTTGCGGCGATGCCGATGCAGATATTCGAGTGGGCCTCACAGCCACAACCGGAGTTCCAGCACATTGCTGCAGCAGGGAGCATCGTCCTGCTTGCTGTCCTCCTGTTGATGAACCTGACTGCAATTTACATTCGCAACAGATACGAGTAATTATGAGTCTCGAACAGACACAATCCGATACGGTGACCGACCGAGAACAGAGCCGGACAGCCGAGTACGCAGAGCCCGCCGACCGCACTATCATCGAATCACGTAACCTCGACGTGTTCTACGGCGATGACCAGGCCCTACAAGGGATTAACATGGATATCCCTGAAAAACAGGTGACCGCACTCATCGGACCATCAGGCTGTGGAAAATCAACGTTCCTTCGCTCGATTAATCGCATGAACGACCTCATCGATACCTGTCGCGTCGAGGGAATCATTCGGTTCGAAGGAAAGAACATCTACGACGACGATGTCGACCCGGTTGCCCTCCGTCGGGCTATCGGTATGGTTTTCCAGGAACCAAACCCCTTCCCGAAGAGCATCTATGACAACGTCGCCTACGGGCTACGCGTTCAGGGCAAAGAGGAGAATATGGACCAGAAGGTCGAAGATGCGCTGCGGCGCGCAGCGCTCTGGGACGAAGTGAAAGACCAACTGGATTCCTCCGGACTCGACCTTTCCGGCGGACAACAGCAACGGCTCTGCATCGCCCGTGCGATTGCACCAGACCCTGAGGTCATCCTGATGGACGAACCCGCATCCGCACTCGACCCTGTCGCCACCTCGAAAATTGAGGACCTCATCGAAGAGTTAGCCGAGGAGTTTACCGTTGTTATCGTCACCCACAACATGCAACAGGCCGCTCGGATTTCCGATAAGACTGCAGTATTTCTTACCGGTGGTGAACTCGTCGAGTTCAACGATACCGATAAGATTTTCGAGAACCCCGAAAGTCAGCGTGTTGAGGATTACATTACGGGCAAGTTTGGGTAACTGGCAAGCTAATCAACTATTATCTTTTTTGAGCTGACATGCCGCAGGACAGAGGGCTATCTTACCTGAGAGTATCGGTGACTGGTTCGAACTCCGTTTCGCAGGGCGGGCCCGGGGCAAATTCGTAGCGGGTTTTAGTTTCGGAAAGTAACAGTCTAGTTGCTGATTTTGTTCCAAATTCCTCGCCATGGAGACAGACACCGTATTCGTGGTTAGCCAACAATCCCGATGCACGTTCAAGCCACGAGTGAGCATTTTCTCCGGGCTCAGGGATAATAGCCGGTTGGAGCTTCTGTGCACTTTCGACCTGGCGTTCACCCGCCTCTCGGTAGGCTTCCGGAAGTTGGAAGGAGCCATTGGCACCGACGTTTACAATCAGATGCGTTCCCGGTTCGAGCGTCTGGATCTCGCGGCTGCCATCCCAGATAATAAGTATCGCTGCCTCAGCGTCAACAAGAAGCAGGTGAAAGCCGTTGTAGGACCGTTCGTCGAGCTCTCTCTCGACCAATCGAGCCGCTTCGAGTGCGCTGTCACAGCCCAGCGCATCTTTTACGAGTAGCCCGCGTGAGCGTGGGTCGTCAAACTGGGTATCAGTCCAACGGTTGGTGATAGTGACGACGACGCCGTGCTCGTTGTAACCCGTCCAGGTCCCACCGGCTTCCACATCCAGCGGAGCAACCGCCCTTGAATCCCAGTCACGCACCGCTGGTGGCTCAGATGGACGTCTGTAGTACTCGTCGCGGTTGGCGGCTACCACCACTGGCGCATCCTGAAAGACCTGCCAGGCTAGCGTAATCGTACACACAGGTAACCTTACGAGCGCGATGGTCTAAAGAAATCGGGTCGAAACCTAAAGGGGGTTAGTTAGATTTCGTCCGGCGAGCGAGAATGCCAACGCTCAGCGCGGCGATTGCAGCAACCATGACACCGAATCCAGCGCCGTCATCGTCCGCGTCACCGGTATCGTCCCCTGTGTCTGTCTCATCCTCATCACTGGTGGTTTCGGTGTCAACTGTCAGGTCCTGATGGACAGCATCGAGGTCTGCAACCGTCGGTGCGGTGACCACAGTCACCTGCTCGCCATCGTGTTCGATAGCAGCGGCCATCTCGAAGGTCTCCGTCTCGATTTCATAGACATTGTCGTCTGCATCCACAGCCTCGCCACCCTGGAGCGTTAGCGCCTCCCTGTAGCTGTCAACGAACGGTTCAGCGTCGGCTTCACTGGCCCACTCTAGTTGCCAGACTGCTGCCTTCTCATCGTCATCGGTTGCGTATGCGACGAGTGAATCACCACGCCATCCCTCAGTTTCAGCGTGAGCGTAGTTCTGTGGGTTGGTTGGGTCCTGGTTCACCAGTTCTTCAAGCGAAAGGACCGAATTCTCCAGTGGATTTGGCTCTGCAAATACACCGGTTATGCCGCTCACGCCAATCGTGTCCGAGGACATAGTGTCGCCGGTGAGTTCGTCCTCGATAGTGATGCGTTCCCACTCATCCGAACTTGCATCCGAAACCTCGACATCGACAGTATCAACGTCACCGAATTTGTCTGGGTAGACCGTATACAGCGCAGTATCGGGCATATCATCGTAGAGGTCGTTTACGCTGTCCCAGCCATCACCTGACTCGTAGATATGTTCCACGAAGTTTGGACCATCACTGTATGGCTGGAAATCTTTGAAGTAGAGTCCCCAGCTTGGCGGGTCACCGGCAGCACCGGGGTCATCCGCTTGGGTGACACAGGGTTCATCCCACATATCAGCCTCACAGGCCTGTAGATATTCGTGTTCTATCAGGTGAACATCTCCTTCAATTACGCCGAGTTTTCCTTTGTCTTTATCCACTGTCGGGCGCTCGTACTGACTCAAATTGAACTGCTGGTCCTGAATCGCGTGCCCGAGTTCGTGCGCCAGAATTTCTTCATCAATCAGCAGCGAATCAGGCTCATCGGAAATGATGACAATCTCGTTGTTCACGAAGTCATAGAAGCCACCCACGCGGTCGCCGCGGTCCTGTTGTCGAACGTCGATAGAATCAGTGTCGGTGTCGACCATCAACAGGGTCGCCATCTTGGCGTTATCGAAAAGGCGTTCCGTATCGCCAACGGCAGCAAAATCCTCTTCCTGGTCTTCCTGGAACTGCTCGCGGTCGATAATCTCAACCGGTGGCAAGCCGTCATCCGCGGTCAGACAACGCATGGCTTCGAACCGAGCCGCCGTCCGGGCGCTTAGCTTTTCGAGTTCCTCCTCGTCGAGTCCATCATCGACCGAGAGGTCAAGTGGTTCGTTATACCAGTAGCCTTCAACCCAGCCGATAACCTCGTCGGTGCCGCCATCTGGGTCAGCAAAGTCATCAGGTGGCTCGGCCGCACACGGTTGAATTACGTCGTGTTCGGAAGCGACAGCACCGTCAGCGTAAGACAGTTCTGTGGACGGAATGGCCACAGAAACGGTTGATTCGGTTGGAGAGCTAGCTGCGAGTTCAGCGACCCCTTCGGACAGGTCAGCATCTGTGGATGACACGGTATCCGCAGTTGATGCAGTTGCTCCCGCCGCGAAAAGAAGGGTCAATCCGATGCCGAACACCAGCAGAGTTATAGCAGCAGTCGATAGTCGGCCTCTCATTCACTTGAGAGACAGGGCCGAGCCATCATAAATTGTCGGTTGGAGAAGATAAAACTGGTTGGAGCGGTGGCATTTATACAAGACGCCCCCGTAACAGATGCACGAGCAGTGATTGTAAGAGGAGTACCACAGTCGACACTTGCTTCGGCCGACACGGAGTGGGTCGAGGCAGTGTGTGCGGCGACGTCGCTCGCGGAACTCCGTGAGTTGACGGGCCACGAATCCGACCATGAATCGTACTTCGCAGCCAAAGAGCGGTGGCGTGACATCCACGAAGGCGAGTTTGACGAGATATTTCAATCTGGACCACTCCCGGGTGTCGCAGTGGATGTTGGAGACCGTGAATTCATCGTCCACGGAATTACACACGCAGATACGGATGCCGAGCGTGAGTTGTTACACGGAGTGGTTGATGCGTATCTCGACGCAGGCGAGGGTGTCTACTGTGAGCAAGGTATCTGGTCGATGTACTTTCGGGAGTATCCGGACGTCTGTGAGAGCGATGATTACCTGTGGGCGGTGCGCTTGTGTCACTCAACCGAGTATGATAGCCCCACTGTCGACCAGTTTTCGGAGCCGCTCACCAATGGATTCGAGACCATTCGCGAAATCCGTGAGCAGTTGCGAGAAACATCCTTTTCGTTGATTGATTCGGGAAGCGAAATATATGGGGACCGGTTCGCCCGCGCAGTCGGTGATATCGCGTCTGACCTGCTAATGAGTCACGAAGAGTTTGGAACGGCAGAGAGCTATCGGGCGTTCGAACTCTCGAAAATAGCTTCAAAGGACCCGACCAGGCTTCGAGACCTACAGGCGTATTATTGGACAGCATTCCTTCCGCAACCGCTCGAACGAGAGTGGCTACGCAGACACGACCCGGAGCTCGAATGTATGACGCATGCAAGAAACGAACGAATCGCGGATTACGGTGTCTATCACAGCAGCGCCGAGACGGTCCACGTTATCGTCGGTGCGGCCCACCTCCCGGGCGTCTGCTATTATCTCAATCAGCACCACACTGGCGAGCGTGACGTAAGCGGGTTCGAGTACGTCGACGAATGAACGACTACTCCAGTTCAAACGAGTCGATGAGCCGACCGAACGCTTCAGCCTCCCGTTTTTCCTGTTCTTCAAGCGAATCCCGGTCACGGATACGTCGTTTGAGTTCACGGAGTGCGTCGTAGTCAGTTTCCAGCAGCGACGCTGCAACCGCACGTGGTTCATCAACAATGCGACTAACAAGTCCGATACGTCGGGCCTCTCTGGCATCGAGCGTCCGCCCGGTGAGTGAGAGATCCAGTGCATCACCCTCGCCGACAATCCGGGGTAGTCGCGCAGTTCCACCCCACGCACCGAAGAGCCCGAGCGAAACGCCAGTCTCGGCGAACGTTGCTTCTGGAGTGGCAACACGAATATCACACGCAAGCGCGAGTTCGACCCCGCCGCCGCGTGCCGGCCCGTCGATACCCGCAACGACAGCACCGTCGTAGGATTCGATAGCCCGTGCCGCCCCCTGTCCTTCGCGGATGAACGCTTGAGCCTGGTCACCAGAAAGTGAGGAGACGATATCGAAATCCGCCCCCGCACTGAACGCTTTGCCTGCACCAGAGAGGTAGACCACAGGAGCAGTTGCCGTCTCGAAGCGTTCGGTGAGTTGCCTGAGACCCTCACGGGTGAGGGCATTACGACGGTCTGGGCGGTTGAAGGTCACTTCGAGAAGGTCGCCATCGCGAGAGGAATCTATCATAACCGCCGGTCGGCCCGGGTTTCCAAAGTTCTTTGCCTTTCGCTCCCTTACTCCGCGGTAATGGACGAAGCCGCGGCAACACGTCGGGCTGCACACGATGCAATTGCCGACGTCGAGCCTGCCGGATTACGCGAACGGATTGTCAGGCAACTCGACGATGGGTCGGTGCT
>LKMJ01000216.1_pt1 | contig 38744 bp, 32 predicted proteins | sample 643391 | NCBI WGS metagenome assembly LKMJ01 (sample SAMN04112250, study PRJNA286221) | soda lake metagenome | biome: soda lake; feature: Kulunda Steppe; material: water; isolation source: sample PL-Br10 brine of Picturesque Lake | place: Russia: Kulunda steppe | collected 2010-07 | reverse complement strand
TTTAAATCAGCGATAACTTCCGCCGGGGCGATACCGTATCCGATACGCAGTCCGGCCAGTCCGTAGATCTTAGAAAATGTGCGCAGGGAGATTACCGGATAACCCTGTTCGATATATTCCAAGCCGGTGACATGATCAGGATCTTTTGCGTACTCAAAATAGGCCTGGTCCAAAACAAGCATAACTTTTTCCGGTAACTGTTTAATGAAATGATCCAGTTCTTTTTTGCGCACAATTGTTCCGGTAGGGTTATTGGGACTGCACAAAAACACAAACCTGGTTTTTCCGTTGACCGCATGCAAAACTGCATCGAGATCATATTGAAAATCAGTTGCCGTCAGAGGCACATGGCGTGGAACGCCGCCCATTATATGCATGGCGATATCATACTGTGAAAAGCTTGGGGCAACCATCACCGCCTCATCACCCGGGTTAACATAAGTCTTAGCCAAACAGGCAATGATTTCATCGGAGCCGTTTCCAAAAATAAGTTGTTCCGGCTGTACCTTTAATTTTGCCGCCAAATCCTCCTTAAGATAAAAACAGTTTCCGTCAGGATAAAAATGCATCTGGTCAAACTTTTCTTTCATAGCTTTAACTGCGAGCGGCGAAGGTCCGATGGGGTTTTCATTGGAAGCCATTTTAATGACCCCTTTTAACCCGAGCTCCCTTTCCACTTCTTCAACCGGTTTTCCGGGCTGATAGGGTTTAATTAACTGCAGGCAAGAACGCATGTCCGGTTTAGTCACGAAAAATTCCTCCTTATCATATTATTAATTAAAATTACATTATTATATTATTTATTAGCCATTACCCTTGTGTTATCCTTCAAGCTCTGTTATACTTTTAAAAATTAAAATACAAAAAGCTTTGAAGGGGAAAAAACTTTGGCCTGCTGTTCAGAGAAGGGTTTCCCAGTCTGAAAAAACCCCCGGCCGTCAAAGAAATAAGCCGCCCCGGAGCTGCCGGGCTGAAATTTACTTTGAGTAAGCCCTGCCGGTTGTAATACCGTTAATCCAAACAAGAGGCTCGAGATTATATTTTGAGCAACCGGAGTGGTACCGCGGGAACATGCCCGTCTCTTTTCTATAAAGAGACGGGCTTTCTACTTTTACAGCGGTTAATTACAAAAAAAGAGTTAAAAACAGGGAGGCAGATTTGATGGGCATCGAATGGAAAGATTATTTCGCCAGGCGGACCAAAAACATTACCGGATCACAAATAAGACATTTTTTTGCCCTCACCGAACGTCCGGATGTAATCTCTTTTGCCGGAGGATTTCCGGGAAATGATTATTTTCCCTTTGAGGACATTTCCAACTCTTTAGCCCACCTGGTCCGGGAAGACGGCCGGCAGGCTCTGCAATACAGCCCGACTGAAGGAAACTATGAACTGCGTAAATTTTTGGGCGAAAAAATGAGCAGGGACGGAAAATTATGTGGAGCTGACAACCTGATCATTACTGACGGTTCCCAGCAGGGGCTCGATTTACTGGGGCGGGTTTTAATTAATTCCGGTGATCCGGTTTTGGTCGAAGAACCAGCTTATATCGGCGGGATGAGTGCATTCAAGTCATACGGCGGAATCACGGTGGGCATCGATATGGACTGCGAAGGGCCCATACCGGCCAGTATGGAACAGACAATTAATAAATATTCCAAAGCCGGTAAGCAGCCAAAAGTTTTTTATACTGTCCCCAACTTTCAAAATCCGACAGGAATCACCACCAGTCTTAAACGCCGTTACGAAATCCTGGCTACCGTCTCCCGCTACAACCTTATTATTATCGAAGACAACCCTTACGGTGATCTCTGTTATGAAGAAGATACCCCCTTAAGCTATAAAGCGCTTGATCGTGAAGACCGGGTTCTTTATCTTGGTTCTTATTCCAAAGTGCTCATTCCCGGTATCCGTATCGGCTGGCTGGCCGGTCCCGGACCGTTGATCGAAAAAGTAACCATGGCCAAACAAACTGCCGACCTTTGTTCCAGTTCACTGGGCCAGCAGCTGGCCTGCCGGCTTTCCAGGGAAGGATACGTGGACAGGCATATTAGCCGACTCAGGAAAGCCTATCGCCAAAAAAGAGATGCCATGATCTGCTCCATGGAACAGCATTTTCCGGCCGGTGTCACTTTCACCAGGCCCGGAGGCGGATTTTTTATCTGGGTTAATTTCCCAGCCTATTATCCGTCGAGCAGCGAACTGCTTGATCTGGCGCTTCAACAAAATGTTGCCTTTGTGCATGGTGAAGGCTTTTCCAGTAACGGGGGTGGCAGGCATAGCGCCCGGTTTTCTTTCAGCCAACCCTGTATTGAAGATATTGTTTCCGGCATTAGAATCCTGGGCGATATTTTCTGGGAAGTGGAAGCAAATTGTTCTGTACGGGTAGCAGACCATTAAACATTTTTTGCAAGCTATGGTTTTTTAACTCATTCGTGTATAATGGACAGGAAAGCTGGTTTGATCAGGCAATCGAAAGCTGGTAAAAGGAGTGTCCGATGTCATCACTGGTGATAATCGACAGTGAATGTGCCAACCTGAACAGTATCTACAAGGCAGCCAGGAAAGTAGCTCTGGAGCCTGTTATTTCCGATAACCCGCATATTATCTCTTCTGCCCCGGCAATTATTTTTCCCGGCGTGGGTTCTTTTGCCCATGCAGCATCATTGCTCTCAAAAAAGAAACTGACAGAAGCATTGCTGGAAGCGATTGCTAGAGGAAAACCATTTTTGGGCATTTGCCTCGGCATGCAGCTGCTTTTCTCCAAAAGTGAGGAGACAAGTTTAAGCCGCCTCAATGAACCGAGCGAGGGTTTAAACGCTGTCCCCGGTGAGGTCAGGCGTTTCCCCGCAGGGTTGCCCATTCCTCATGTCGGCTGGAACAGGGTTGATCCGGTGTTTGAGCACCCGCTCTTTGCAGGAATAAATGACGGCGCTTACTTCTACTTCACCCATTCATACTATGCCCGGCCGGAACATAAAGATAACCTTCTCGGCTTAACCGAATACGGCTTTTCTTTTACTTCGGCGGTGATCAGCGGCAACCTGTACGGGGTGCAGTTTCATCCGGAAAAAAGCGGGCCGGCAGGCTTGCGCCTGCTCAGTAATTTTGGTAAGATTATAGCCGATCAACTGTAGCCAAAATTTTTTTCCTGGGAGATAATTTTATGCTGGCAAAAAGAATAATTCCCTGTCTGGACGTGCGTGACGGCCGGGTGGTCAAAGGTACCCGCTTTATTAATTTAAAAGACGCCGGAGACCCGGTGGAAAGAGCCGAATTTTACAATCGCGAGGGAGCCGATGAAATTGTCTTTCTGGATATCACCGCTTCTTTTGAAAAACGCCGGGCCATCGTGGAGGTTGTGGAAAAAACAGCAGATGCTGTTTTTATTCCCCTAACTGTCGGCGGAGGCATCGACACGGTCGAATTCATGCAAGAACTCCTGCAGTCAGGCGCGGACAAGGTTTCTTTAAATACAGCGATCTTAAAAAATCCCGGTCTGATTCAAGCCGGAGCGGAGAGATTCGGAAACCAGTGTATTGTAGTGGCCATAGATGCCCGGAGAGTGAACCAATCAGCACCGGCGGATAATTTGCAATGGGAAGTCTACAGCCACGGCGGCAGATATCCAACCGGACGCGATGCGATAGAGTGGGCAATCGAAGCAGAACGGCTGGGGGCCGGAGAAATCCTGCTCACTTCCATGGATGCCGATGGCACACTCGACGGTTACGATACCGCTTTGCTGGCTGCAATAACCGGTGCAGTCGGTATACCGGTTATCGCCTCCGGGGGAGCAGGCACACTGGAGCACCTTTATCAGGCCCTGACCGTGGGCAAAGCCCACGCTGTTTTAGCAGCTTCCATATTACATTACGGCACCTACAGTATCAAAGACATAAAGAATTATTTAGCCGCAAAAGGACTTCCGGTCAGGCCGATTAATAATTAAACGATCATGTTTATTTAAGGGGGTTTATTAATGAAAGAGCAGGGAACTTTCCGGGTAAAAAAAGGAATGGCCCAGATGCAAAAGGGCGGAGTAATTATGGATGTAACCACAGTAGAACAGGCCCAAATAGCTGAAAATGCAGGCGCTGTTGCTGTGATGGCTTTAGAAAGGGTTCCAGCTGATATCAGGGCAGCCGGAGGTGTGGCCCGGATGGCCGACCCGGTGATGATCGAAAAAATAATGGAGGCAGTGACCATCCCGGTGATGGCTAAAGTACGCATCGGGCATTTTTCCGAAGCCCAAATAATGGAAGTATTAGGCGTTGACTATATTGACGAAAGCGAAGTGCTTACCCCGGCCGACGAACAGTACCATATCAACAAACACCTTTTCAAAATTCCATTTGTCTGTGGAGCCAGGGATTTAGGTGAAGCCCTGCGGCGTATTTCTGAAGGAGCAGCCATGATCAGGACCAAGGGAGAACCGGGAACCGGTAACGTCGTGGAAGCAGTACGCCATATGCGCAAAGTCATGGATCAAATTCGCCAGGTCATCGGTAAAGCTGAGGACGAACTGGTGGTATTGGCCAAAGAAATGGGGGTATCGGTGGATCTTTTGCAGGAAGTAAAAAAAGAAAAACGTCTGCCTGTGGTTAACTTTGCTGCCGGGGGTATCGCTTCTCCGGCCGATGCGGCTTTAATGATGCAGCTTGGTTCTGACGGTGTTTTTGTCGGTTCCGGAATTTTTAAAGCAAAGAATCCTCAAAAAGTCGCCGAAGCGATCGTAAAGGCTACCATGAATTATAATGATCCAAAACTGCTTGCAGAAGTTTCCAAGGGTTTAGGGGAGGCAATGCCCGGCCTTGAAATGTCAACCCTCACCGAAGCCGACCGCATGCAGGAACGGGGAGCATAAGTAACGATGAAAATTGGTGTGCTTTCGATCCAGGGAGCTGTAACCGAGCATTTAAAGCACCTGGAATTATGCGGGGTTGAAGCAGTTGCAGTAAATAACGCAGAAAACCTGTCCGCTGTAAGCGGCCTGGTTATACCCGGGGGAGAAAGCACCACCATCGGAAAACTGATTGCAGTATCCGGGCTTAAAAACCCGATTAAGGAACGCGCTAAAAACGAAAGTCTTGCCGTTTTCGGAACCTGCGCCGGAATGGTTTTAATGGCCCGGGATATCACAGATGGCATAGATGGACAACCAAAACTGGAACTGATGGATATCCGGGTTAAAAGAAACGCTTTTGGCCGCCAGCGGGAAAGCTTTGAAACAGAATTAAAGTTTAACTTGTTTGATCAACCCCTGACCGGGGTATTTATCAGGTCGCCAATTGTTACGGAAGTCGGACCCGGTGTTAAAATCCTGGCAGCAATTCCGGAAGGAATCGTTGCCGCCCGCCAAAAAAACCTGCTGAGCACTTCCTTCCACCCGGAGTTAACCGGTGACATAAGAGTCCACCACTATTTTGTCGAGATGTGTAAGGGAATATAAAACCATTAATTACTGGCCGGTATAAAAAACAGATAAAATATTATCCCGTTCAGCGTTAAAATATTTACTATTCCCACTCGATCGTAGCGGGCGGTTTTGAGGTGATATCGTAAACCACCCGGGCGACAGCTGGTATTTCACCGGTAATACGCGCTGAAACTTTCTCCAGTAAATCATGGGGCAGACGAGCCCAGTCTGCTGTCATAGCGTCCTCGGAAACCACCGCTCTCAGTGCAATCACCGGACCGTAATGGCGATCGTCGCCCTTCACTCCGACCACGTTCACATCGGTTAGAACCGCAAAAAACTGCCATAACTCCCCGGACAATCCGGCGTTATTGATTTCTTGTCTGAAAATGGCATCGGCCTTCTGCAAAAGCATAAGCTTTTCAGCAGAAACTGCCCCGATAATGCGAACAGCCAGGCCCGGCCCGGGGAAAGGCTGTCTTTTTAAGATCGAAGCGGGCAAACCCAACTCCGATCCGACCAGGCGAACCTCGTCCTTGAACAACTCGCGCAGCGGTTCAACCAGTTCGAAACCCAGTTCTGCCGGTAAACCGCCCACATTATGATGGGATTTGATAACCGCCGAACCATAAGCCGAACCACTTTCAATCACATCCGGGTAAATTGTGCCCTGAGCCAGGTAAGCGATATCACCCATGGAAAGCGCATTTTCTTTAAAAACCGCTATAAATTCATTACCGATTATCCGTCTTTTTTCCTCCGGGTCGGTTACTCCGTTCAAACGGCGCAAAAATCTATTTTTAGCATCGATGTGGATAAACTGACCCTGCAATTTCTCACGGTACAGTTGTACGACCTCCTCCGCCTCATCAAGCCTGAGCAGGCCGTGGTCGACAAAGATAAAAACAGCTCTTTCTCCGACCGCTTTATCGAGCAAAAAAGCAACGACTGATGAATCGACTCCACCGCTGAGGGCACAGACTACTTTTTCTTTTCCTTTGACCATCTTCCGTATTTTTGCCACAGCATCTTCGATAAAACTGCGTGGAGTCCAGGTGCGGCTGCATTTACAGATTGCAAAGAGAAAGTTTTTTAAAACATCATTGCCGCCGGGGGTATGAAACACTTCAGGGTGAAATTGCAAACCATAGATCTTCCTCTGGTGGTCCCCAATAGCGGCCACAGTGTTATTTTCTGTGCGGGCCAGGACATTAAATCCCGGGGGAGGCTGTAAAACTTCGTCCTGGTGGCTCATCCACCCGCAGCAGTAGTTTTCTTCGCGAAAGGAAGAATTTTGAAAAAGAGGCTCAGGCTGATCAATAGTAAAGGTAGTGCGTCCGAATTCAGAGCGGCTGCCTTTTTTTACTTCGCCACCCAGATCTCCGGCCAGAAGATGCATACCGTAACAAATACCCAGGATCGGCACTCCTTTCTCGTAAACAGCCGGGTCACAGCGGGGAGCTTCTTGCTGATAAACACTTGCCGGGCTGCCGGAAAGGATTATACCCGCGGGATTATAATCCCGGATCTTTTCCCAGGGCGTATCGTAGGGTAAAAGTTCGCAGTAAACACCTGCTTCTCTCACTCTCCTGGCTATTAACATACTGTATTGTCCGCCAAAATCTAGAAGGATCACTTTTTCACGCAGGCTGCCCGAATCGTCCGCTAAAAAACGCTCCATATCAACTCACCTTCCCTCTCATTTGTCCAGGTTCAGGGTAAATACCGTTAAAACAGGCTGTGCACAATCTGCTTTGTCCCTTGCCGACAGCGTTGAATAAATCACCCAGCTCAGCAAAGGTTATCGAATCCGCCCCGATTGATTGCGCTAATTGGCATAAATTTGGTTCCATGGCCGCCAGATCGCCTGCTGCTGGGATGTCGATCCCGTAATAGCACGGGTAAATGTAGGGCGGTGAAGCGATGCAGAGGTGGACTTCGGCGGCACCGGCCCTTCGCAGTAAAGCTGCCAACACCCGGGCTGTAGTCCCCCGGACCAGGGAATCATCGACAACAGCCATTTTTTTTCCTCTGATCAGTTCTTTTACCGGGTTAAATTTCAAACGCACCGCCATTTCACGTTCGTTCTGGGTCGGTTCGATAAAAGTGCGCCCAAGATAGGGGTTGCGGTGCACGGCCCACTCCATGGGCAGGTTCAAGCTTTCCGCCAGGCCGATAGCAGCGCTTACACCTGAATCAGGTGAAGGGATAACCATGTCCAGCTCAGCATTAATTCTTCCGGCAAGCAACGAACCGACCTGCCTGCGAACTTCATAGACACTTTTATCACCAAGGATACTGTCGGGTCGCGAAAAATAAACATATTCAAAGATGCAAAGCGAAGGATCGGAATCGGGAATGGTCTTTAGTGCGTTCAACCCATCAGGACCGGCGGTTACAATTTCACCGGGTTCGACTTCTCTTACAAAAGAAGCGCCGACCATATCGAGAGCAGAGGTTTCCGAGGCAAAGATAAAAGCCTCATTCAACCTGCCAATCACAAGCGGACGAAAACCGTTGGGATCGCGAAAAGCAACCAGCTGATCTTCGTCTAAAATGACAGCTGAATAAGCGCCTTCGACAATGCTCATAGTCTTATGCACAGCATTGACCAGGCCCTGTCGTTTAAAACGAAACAGGTAACTTAAAAGAATTTCTGTATCGGAAGTAGTGTGAAATATTTGCCCATCATTGAGCAGCTTATTATGCAGGCGCCTGGTGTTGGTCAGGTTGCCATTGTGGGCCAGGGCAATCCCGGTTTGATCCACCGCACGGGCTACCAGCGGCTGAGCATTGGCCGCAAGGCTCGAACCGGTAGTCGAGTAGCGGACATGGCCAAGTATAGCGTCTGCTTCGATGGAACAAAGGCTGTCCCGGGGAAAAACATGTTCAACCAATCCCATCCCCTTGATATATTTTATCCCGCCTTTACTTTTAAAGGCCATCCCGGCGCTCTCCTGGCCCCGGTGTTGAAGAGCAAGCAAGCCCAGGTAGGTTATCAGTGCAGCATTTTCAGATCCATGGTAATTGTGAACTGCAAAAATACCGCACTTTTCCTGCGGCCGCCATTCAAACCTGGACTTTTTGAAAATATCTGTACCCGGACCAGTAATGTTAAACACAGTATCTGGTATTCAACAAATAAAAGCAGATATCCTGCTGTTGAATAATTAGCGCCTAAATTTTATCAGCCTCGAAACTCCTAATTAGGAACCCTTTCGATCTGGACATGCGGTGGCCGTGCAACATTTAGCACTACCTGCCGGGGCGGTGTAGCCCGCATGGTCGCGCAAGATTAATCTTTCCGGGCTATTTCCTGAAAATTGGCTATAATTATTATTTTATAAATACAGCTGTAAGTATTGACAAAAACCGGTCCACTATATATAGTTATAAAGGGCAAAGGCGCCCGCATGAAAAGCCTGATACGGCTTTCAGCGGGCGTTTTTTATTTTTAATATCTTTTACAGGGAGTGGTTCTTATGAGCTTGACCAAAGAAGAAGTTTTAGGCATGACCAAAGAATCGGGGGTAAAATTTATCCGCCTCCAGTTTACCGATCTGTCCGGGCAATTAAAAAATGTGGCCATCACCGCAGATCAACTGCCAAAAGCCCTTGACGGAGAACTGATGTTTGACGGTTCCTCGATTGAAGGTTTCGTGCGCATTGAAGAATCCGACATGTATCTTTCTCCGGACCTGGATTCTTTCGCTATTTTCCCCTTCCGTCCCAAAGAAGGCGGTGTGGCAAGGCTGATGTGTAATGTATATACCCCTGAAGGCGAGCCTTTTGCCGGCTGCCCGCGCAGTCAGTTGAAACGGATGATTGATCTAGCCAGTAAAGAAGGTTATTCGATGAACTGCGGCCCGGAAGCTGAATTTTTTATGTTTCATACTGACGGAAACGGTGGTCCGACCCTGCATACCCACGACCAGGGTGGCTACTTTGACCTTGCTCCTACCGACCTGGGCGAAAACGCCCGACGCGACATGGTTTTGAGCCTTGAACAAATGGGCCTGGAAATTGAGGCTTCTCACCACGAGGTGGCTCCCGGACAGCACGAAATAGACTTCAAATACAGCAACGCCCTGCGTACCGCAGACGACCTTTCCACCTTCAGGTTCGTGGTCCGATCTATTGCCCAGAGACACGGCTTGTATGCTACCTTTATGCCAAAGCCGATCGCCAAGATTAACGGTTCGGGAATGCACACCCACCTCTCTTTATTTAAAAATGGCGAAAATATTTTTTATGATCCCAATGCAGATGGCGAGATGAGCAAGGAAATGCTTTATTTTATCGGGGGCTTGCTCAAGCATGCCAAAGGCTATACGGCAGTAACCAACCCACTGGTTAATTCGTACAAGAGGCTTGTTCCCGGCTACGAAGCACCGGTGTATATCGCCTGGTCGCACCGCAACCGGAGCCCACTGGTCAGGGTCCCGGCCCGGCGGGGCATCGGGACACGGGTTGAACTGCGCAACCCCGATCCCTCCTGCAATCCCTACCTGGCCTTTGCTACAATGCTCCACGCCGGAATGGACGGCATCCATAAAAAGATAAATCCACCCGATCCGGTCAACTTGAACATTTATACCATGACCGATGAAGAAAAAATTAAATACTCGATCGAACAGCTTCCGGGAAACCTCCACCAGGCCATAATTGAGCTGGACAACGATCCAATCATTCAGGAAGCTCTCGGAGAGCACATCTACAACCGTTTCCGTGAAGGCCGGTTAAAAGAATGGTTCGATTACAAACTTGAGGTTCACGACTGGGAAATTAAACAGTACCTGGCTCGTTTTTAATCAGCTGAGACCGCTACTCGAAAAAGGCCAATGCAAACCGGCCTGCAAATAACTGCTAAATACCCGGCTGCCTGCTCTGCCGGACAATCAAAGGCTGTCCGCGATAAAAATGAGGACAGCCTTAATGATCTGGTGAATAATGATTGCAAAGAGCCACAAAAAAACATAGTATATATAGTAACCGATTGAAAATATTTATTTCAGAAGTTAATCTTTTAATTTATGGATCTACTTGTCTTTACAGAATATTTTGATCCTGCCGGTGAAAGGTTAATCTATGGCCAAAAACTCTTATGACTACTGCATCGGAACAGATAAATCCACCTTAAAAAGACAACTCACGGCTATGCTTTCCGCAGCAGGCTTTTATTCTTCCGGTGCAGGAAGCAATATACCCGGCTTTCTGCGGACCCTGCGTACTGCCCAGCCGTGGCTGGCGATAATTGATACCGGTCTGCCCCCCGGGAATATTGAACAGCTGGCATCAATTATTGAAAACGACGGTTTGGCCGCAGCTATATATATTAACACCAGCGGTATAGACATGGACCTTTATGTTCAGCTTGACTGGCCGGTCGAGGCGCCGGTCTTAACAGCTGTAGCTGAAGCAGTTTGCAATGAATTCGCCCATAAAAAAAAGCTGCAGCAAGAAATTGAAGGCCTGCAAAAAAAACTTAATGAACGTAAAGATATCGAAAAAGCGAAGGGTATTCTAGTCACGCATTATAAGCTGAGTGAGGAAGAAGCTTACATTATGCTACGGAATTCCAGTATGAAACAAAGAATATCGATGGCTGAAATGTCAAGCCGGATTATCAGTGATCCTGGCTCTCTTTCCTTTTCAGCACCGCCGCGATAAATTCTTTGAAAAGGGGATGCGGCCGGGTAGGCCGTGATTTAAATTCTGGATGGAATTGCACCGCCACAAACCAGGGATGATCGCTTAGTTCAACCATCTCCACCAGGTTATGATCTTCATTTATCCCGCTGAATATCATGCCTGCTTTCTCCAGGACAGGTAAATAATCATTATTAAATTCATAGCGGTGCCGGTGTCTTTCACTGGCCAAATTATCTTCATAAGCCGATGCTGCTAAAGTGTCACTTTTAATCGAACAGTTATAGGCGCCTAAGCGAAGGGTGCCGCCAAGCCGGGTGTTTTCATTCTGGCCGGGCAAATAATCAATAACCGGCTCTCGTGTATCGGGATCAAACTCAGTGCTGTTAGCCCCGGGCAATCCGGCCTTGTTCCTGGCAAACTCGATCACTGCACACTGCATACCGAGACAAAGACCGATAAAAGGAATTTTTCCCTCCCTGGCGATGCGCACAGCCTTTATTTTCCCTTCTATACCGCGATCACCAAAACCGCCGGGAACCAGGATACCGTCAGCTCTTTTCAACAAATCCTCTGTTTCCCCTGCTTCCAATTCTTCTGCCGGCACCAGTATCGTTTTTACAGCAACATTATGTTTTAGTCCGGCATGGAAGAGGGCTTCATTAATACTGATATACGCATCAGGCAACGCTACATATTTACCGACCAGGGCAATAGTAATCTCGTCGGTTAAATTATGTTCCTGAGAAACCAGATCCTGCCATTCCTGCATATCAGCCGGTTTTCTGCTTAAATTTAGCTTTTCGAGAACCATCTGATCAAGTTTTTGTTTCTGTAATAAAAGGGGCACTTCGTAAACAGTACTCGTGTCAAGGTTTTCGACAACCTCGTCAGGCTGAATATTACAAAACAGCGCGATCTTTTTTCTCAAGTCATCGGGAAGGCTATATTCTGTGCGGCAAACAATTATGTCCGGTTGGATACCGATACTACGCAATTCCTTTACACTGTGCTGAGTGGGCTTGGTTTTTAATTCCCCGGACATGGGCAAATAAGGGACCAGTGTAACATGAATAAAAAGAACGTTTTCCCAGCTAAGATCATAGCGGAGTTGGCGGATGGCTTCCATAAAAGGTAAACTTTCAATATCACCAACCGTGCCGCCAATTTCTGTGATCACCAGATCCAGATCATGGTATTGATCGAGCTTGGTAATACATCTTTTAATTTCATCGGTAATATGAGGGATTACCTGGACGGTATTACCCTCGAAACGCCCATCTCTTTCGCCCTGAATTACCGACCAGTATACTCTGCCGGCGGTAACATTGTTATCCCGGGTCAGCGGTTCATCTATAAAGCGCTCATAATGTCCTAAATCCAGATCTGTTTCCGCCCCGTCTTCGGTAACGAATACCTCTCCGTGCTGGTAAGGGCTCATCGTTCCCGGGTCATAATTAATATAGGGATCGAATTTCTGTATGGTCAGCTTTAGCCCCCTATTTCTGAGTAAGCAGCCCAAAGAGGCAGCGGTTATTCCTTTACCCAAAGAAGAAACCACACCACCGGTAATAAAGATATATTTAGTCATAAGCGCCTCCTTTGCCGCTCAATTACGAACTGTTATAAATAATTTTCTCAGCAACTGCTGCAGCTGGTTTTACTTCACCCGCCGCAACCGGAGGAGTCAGTTCCGCCTCCTGCAGAACTTTTGCCTGTACGAAAAGCAGAAAACACCTTCCCGGCTTCTTTCCCGCAGGACGGACAGAAAATACTTTTCACCGTACTGCTGCACAGTTCTTCTTTTTTTTCCCGGCAATCAGAGCAATAAAACTCATAAAGGGGCAAAACGACACCACCTATCAATCAACAGTTAAAAGGCTGTCTAAGTCCGGCCTTTCAATCTTTTTCTTTTTTTGGCCCGCCTTCTTTTCTTGCGCTGTCTTTTTAGCTGTTTTCTTGTAATTTGCTTTGTCATAAACTGAACCCTTCCCCTCCTTTCTGCAGTTTCACTTTAGCTTTTTTTAAATAGCATAAAATCTAAGGGTTATTATATCACTGCTTCACACCTTTAAAAAGACTTATTTTAATTACCGGAGAAAAAGTCAAAGATTAGTAAACTGAAAAATTAAATTTTATCGGAAAATGAAAGGATAAGTGACAGTCGGTAGAGAAAGAAGAAAACAAAGAATTTTATTTGTAAACGGAAAGGAAAATAGTTAATGGAATTAAGCCCGAATGCCCGCATAACCTATGAAAAAAGATATTTAATCAAAGATGAAAAAGGTAATCCGACCGAAACACCCGAAGATCTTCTGCGCAGAGTGGCGGCTAATATCGCCGAAATAGAAAACCAGTACAGCAAGGAAAAAACTGAAGTAGAAAATATTGAAACTGATTTTTATAATATGATGGCTGAGGCACGGTTTATGCCTAATTCACCAACCCTGATGAACGCCGGCCGCGAGCTACAACAACTGAGCGCTTGTTTTGTCCTGCCCCTTGAAGACAGCATGGAAGGAATTTTTACCGCGCTTAAGAATATGGCCCTGGTCCAGAAAACAGGAGGCGGCACCGGATTTGCCTTTGACCGCCTGCGGCCAAGTAATGATATTGTCCGTTCAACCAACGGCATCGCCAGCGGACCGATCTCGTTTTTAAAAATATTTGATGCGGCTACTGAAGCGGTAAAGCAGGGTGGGACCAGACGGGGAGCAAATATGGGCTCGCTGGTTTATAACCATCCCGATATCCTTGATTTTATCTGCTGCAAAGATAAAGAAGATGAAATCAACAATTTCAACCTCTCCGTAACTGTATCTGAGGAGTTCATGAGTAAAGCTACCGGTGAAGACCCCGATCCGCTGTATAATTTGATCAACCCGCGAACAAAACAGGCCTATCTTGACCCGGAAACCGGCAGTGAAGTAAAGCTTGATGCTATAGCAGTATTTAATCTTATAGTCCAAAAAGCCTGGGAAAAGGGTGACCCCGGTATTATCTTCATCGATCAGATGAACCGCTACAACCCTACTATTCATATCGGTAAGTATGAAACTACAAATCCCTGCGTTCCCGGTGATACCTTTGTCCTGACTGCCGCAGGGCCAAGAATGGTCAAAGATCTTCTGGGAAACAGCTCCACTCTCATCGTCAACGGAAAACCTTTCCGAACTACTGAAGCGGGTTTTTTCCCAACCGGAAGCAAACCACTTTTTTCCATCAGGACAAAAGAAGGCTACTCTTTCCGCGCCACCGGCGACCATCCTGTCCTCAGGATTAAGAAAAAGACAAAACATACCATTGAAAAGGTTTGGACCAGGGCTGAAGATCTCAAGCCCGGAGACAAAATTTTGCTTCACGACCACCGGGAATTTTCCGGATGGGCCGGTCTTTATGGAGAAGAAGAGGGCTACTTCACCGGCCTGCTTAGCGGCGATGGAACCCTGAAACCAGATCAAGTCTTTCTTTCCGCAGAAACAAATCAGGGAACCCCGGCTATAATGAATAAGACCCTTGAGGATGCCAACATCGCACTCAACTTTCGTAAATTAAATGCCCGGATCAAGGTTTGCAAAATAAATGAGTACAAGATGAGCGCTACAGCGCTGAAGAAAGTAGCACTATCTCTCGGGATGAAGCCGGGAAACAAAACCGTTACGCCTTATTTTGAAACCCTTACTTCCTCAGATTTTATTAAAGGCTTTCTGAAAGGGATTTTCGATGTCGACGGCTCAGTAGAGGGTTCTCAGGACAGAGATGTTTCTGTCCGGCTGACCCTAAGCGACATAGAAAGGCTCCGGGTCATCCAGCGAATGCTCGCCCGTTTCGGCATCGCAAGCGCTATCCATGCTAATAAACGCGCAAAGAGGGTTACAACAATGTCAAATAATAAAAAGGAAACCACCCTCGATGAAACCAAACCCGAACATGAATTAGTCATATCCAGGGATAATGTTGCAGTTTTCGCCGAGCAGATTGGATTTAACGATAAGGCAATGAAAAGCCGTCTTGCCTCGGCCCTGACATCCTGCCGCCGGGAATCAAATCGCGAATGTTTCACGACTACTGTTGAAACGATAACTTCATGCGGGGTTGAAAAAGTTTATGACGTCCAGGTCCCGGGCGTCAATGCTTTCGATGCCAACGGCATCGTAGTCCACAACTGCGGCGAACAACCACTTTTGCCCTATGAAGCCTGCTGCCTCGGCTCGATCAACCTGGGTAAATTTGTTACAAAAAGCGCTCAAGTTGACTGGGCTGAGCTGTCTGCGGTAATTAAAACTGCAGTCCGTTTCCTCGATAACGTCATCGATGCGGGAGATTATGTTATTCCTGAAATTTCTAAAATGCATAAAGAAGGAAACCGGAAAATCGGCCTGGGTATCATGGGCTGGCATGATATGTTAGTCAGGCTGGGTATAACTTACGACAGCGATCAGGCCATTGAAACCGCCGATAAGGTTATGGAGTTTATTAAAACTAAAGCAAAAAAAGAATCGGTTAACCTGGCCGCAGAGCGTGGAGAATTTCCCAATTTTAAGGGTAGTGTTTATGATACGGGCAAAGCGGAAGACCGGGTGCGTAACGCGACCAGGACCACTATTGCCCCAACCGGAACTATTTCCATTTTAGCCGGTTGCAGCAGCGGGATAGAACCCTATTTCAGCATTGCTTATATCCGTAAAAATATTTTAAGCGGCCTGGATCTACCGGAAGTAAATCCTCTGTTTCTTGAAATTGCCCGGGAAGAAGGTTTTTACAGTGAAGAACTTTTTAAGGATATTGCCCGCACCGGCAGCATACCGAAAGAATCTGCCGTTCCCGATACATATAAAAAACTCTTCAAAACAGCGATGGAAATTAATTATGACTGGCATGTCCGCCACCAGGCCGCTTTCCAGAAGCATACCGAAAATGCAGTCAGTAAAACGATCAACCTTAAACAAGAGGCCGCTGTTGAAGACGTAAAAAATGCCTATATTACCGCCTGGAAGTCCGGCTGTAAGGGCATAACCATATACAGAGACAGTTCCCGGTCCAAGCAGGTGCTTAATGTCGGTGACGGCGAAAAAGAAGATAGCCTAAAACCGATAAAGAGGCCTAAAACATTGAGCGGTCATACTACCAGCATCGGAACAGCACTTGGCAACTTGTTCGTAACTGTTAATTCCGCTGACGGCCAACCTTTTGAACTTTTCGCCCAAATCGGAAAAGCAGGCAGTGATGTGGTAGCCTTTACCGAGGCAATTGCCCGCCTTATTTCGCTTGCTCTGCGCTGCGGTGTCAGTGTCGATGAAATTGTGACCCAGCTGGAAGGAATCGGTGGCGCCAGGTCAGTCGGTTACGGCCCCAACCGGATTATGAGTGTTCCTGATGCTATCGGACAGGCTTTAAGGACCCTGGCCCAGGCAGAAACAAGTGAAGATAACCCCCTTAACAGCGGCCATGCACGGGAAATATGCCCCGACTGCGGGACGTGTGCTTTGATCAGGGCTGAAGGCTGTCTGAAATGTGAAGCATGCGGTTTTAGCGAGTGTTAACAAATAATATAAAACATTATAAAATATTATAAATATTTTTCATGTTTTTTGCATAAATAAAAGGAAACATGAATATAATATAGAAATAGGAGTATTTGGAAAGCGATTTAACATTTTTTACTCGTTCACTCAGCAAAATCGATCATGTCTTTTCGGAGTAACCCGAGGAGGTATCTTATTGCAGGAAAAAAACGAGATGTTAAAAGAAATAGAATCGATTATCACCCAGGTGCAGGGAGTTATTTCAGGACGCTTAATTTGTCAGGAAGATGAAATTGTCGAAATTCATGTCCTGGCCGATTCAACACGATCACCAAAACAGGTGGTAAGAGATATTGAATCAGCTGTATTAGTTAAGCAAGGACTAGAACTCGATCATAAAAAAATTAGCGTTGCCCAGCTGGGAGAAGGTATACCTGCTCCACCACAGTTAGAAACCAGGCTTCAGTTCAGCAGTATTAATTACAGCATTGAAAATGGCACTGCTGCAACCTCAATCACACTTAATGCGGATAATGAATTATACACCGCCGCCGCATCGGGTCCCAACACGAGACAGAACCGCTTAAAATTAACTGCCTCAGCTGCTTTATCTGCCATAGAACAATCTGCGAACATTAATGGCAAATTAATTCTCGGAGATGTCCAAAGGCAAACCCTCTGCGAACATGAAGTAATTACCGTGGCTGTATGCTTCCATCATGCTAATAGATTTGAAGAAATACTGCTTGGGACGGCCATTAACAAGGGTGACGAACTGGAATCAACTGTCAGGGCTACACTGGATGCCATTAACAGGAGAGTTTCGAGTTGTAAAAGCCATTAATCTTGAAGCCGGCAGGTGGTAAAGAACAAAGTTATATTTATAATGAGCGGAATTTGAGCGGAGCGCCTCCAGCGGCTTTAGCGGAACACCGCTGAGTCATCTGACAAAGGGGGTTAAACCATGAAGTTTACCCTGATGAAGGCACTCATCGCGCTGGCCGGCCTTATCCTGGCAGGCGCCGCAATGCTTAAGTGGTAATTTTTATTTGAACCAGTTACCAGCTGCCAGCTTCATTATTATTGTATTATAAAACATTACAACAGGATGGTTTACAATGGAGGAGAAATTACCCCAAAAAGCTATTATTTACATAGCAATTCTCGCCTTGTCCGCCCTTGCAGTTATTATATATGCAGCATATATTATGGAGTGGCCTCGTGTTTACTGGTTTTCAGTCCTGGTTTTTTTAATCCTAATCATAGTTTCTGAATCATTCCCAGTGCCGCTGCCGCGCGGCGGTAAAGTGACTGTAAGTTTTGCTACAATTGCCGCTTCAATTTTGTTATTTCAACCCCTTATTGTGATATTGATTTCCATATCGGTAGAACTTTTTTTACTGCTAAAAAACACAAACAGGATAAAACACCTTTTTAATATCTTTCAGTTTATAGTTTGCACCGGCCTGGCCAGTATAGCTTATAACCTGTACGCACCGACAGAACCGGACTTAACTTTTGCCAACTTTTCCGCTTTTATATTTTCCATGATGCTTCTTTTTATTTTAAATCATACTTTTGTTACTTTGATCCTTGCTTTTACCCAGGAAGAAAAACCGTACACGATCTGGTTGACTAATATTAAATGGTGTACCCTGCAATTCCTGAGTATGGCTCCCCTGGGCGTTTTAATTGCCTTCATCTATATCAATATTGGTTTTTGGGGCCTGGTTTTATTCCTTTTACCCTTAATTATTGCCAGGCATTCCTTCCAGTCTTACATGGACATGCGCCAGACTTTCCTGGATACAATCAAAAGCCTCTCCCTGGCTATAGACGCCAAGGACCCTTATACCAAGGGTCATTCCTCACGGGTTGCTGATTACGCCACCCTGTTAGCCCGAGAAATGAAATGGCCCGAAGACAAGATCGAATTTCTTAGTTATGTGGCCCTTATCCATGACGTAGGAAAAGTGGCTGTTCCCGAAAACATCCTAAAAAAAGACAGCCTGCTCACCAATGAAGAATTTGACATCATGAAAAAGCACAGCCAGGCAGGAGCCGAGGTAATTAAGGGTGTCAGGTTTTTTGCTGCCGGCTCGGGAATTATCAAGCACCACCACGAACGCTGGGACGGCAGCGGATACCCTGATAAACTTGAGGGTGAAAATATCACTTTAGGAGCAAGAATCCTGGCCGTTGCCGACGCCTACGATGCCATGACCAGCGATCGTCAATACCGGAAAGCCCTGGCCCCGCTGGAAGCAATCAAAGAATTACAGGATTGTTCCGGGACCCAGTTCGACCCCAGCGTAGTTAAAGCGTTTACCCGGATCATCCCTAAGCTTAACCTGGAAACGTCCCGGGAAAATCATCTTGATAATTTAACTGGTAAAGCTTCGCGCATTACTTGAAACAACCTGTTTAAACAACCTTATAAAAACTTGATTTATATTAGGCGGAGGTACAATTTTTGCTTTGGGAAGCTATACTTTTAGGGATCCTGGCCGGATGGCTGCGTAAAGGCAAGATAAAAAATCTTAATCAAATAGATTTAACCGGTTGGCCGCTTATTATGCTCGCCCTTTTTATTCAGGGTTTTATCCTGGCTGACTTTAACTTCCAGGCCTATTACTTCAAGCCAATCTATCCTTACTTGTATATCAGTTCTTTCATAATCCTGCTGGCTTTCGTCTACCTGCACAGAAACAATACCGGGTTCCTGGTTATTGGAGCAGGCATCCTGCTTAACCTGGTCGTGATCGCTTCCAACGGTGGCATGATGCCTGCAGACGGCACTGCAATTCCCCCTGATGTCCTGGAGGAACTGACTGCCGGTGAAAAAAGCCCCTTCCACCAGCCGATGGACGATCAAACTCTTTTTGCTTTCCTAGGCGATCGGATCCCCCTTTTTTACAGGCCCAACCAGCTTCTCAGCATAGGCGACCTGGTGCTTGCAGTAGGCGTATTTATTTTGGTTCAGCAAAATATGCGAGTTAATCGGGATCTAAAAAGGGAGGCTTGCGGGGACATCCAAACAAGTAACGGTGACGGGCTGTAATTTTCCCGCAATCAAGACTGCAACTCAGCCAACAACATTTCACTTATTGTGATTTAATTTATGGATGCGGAAAATAAGATAAAAAAACACTCCCCCTATGATAGTGCCTATCTTTAAAATATTCTTATCCTAATGTTTCAGTACAATTTCTAACAAGGCAATCGGAGCTGGTTTAGCCCTGAATATAAAAAAACCACCTTTCGGGGTGGCTTAAAGTTTTCTAGGGGCCTTAAAAATAATTTGTATCTGGTGCCGGAGACCGGACTTGAACCGGTACGGGCAATGGTTTGCCCGAGGGATTTTAAGTCCCTTGCGTCTGCCTGTTCCGCCACTCCGGCGATAAATGGAGGCGACACCCGGATTCGAACCGGGGATGGAGGATTTGCAGTCCTCTGCCTTACCACTTGGCTATGTCGCCAAATAAATGGAGCGGAAGACGAGATTCGAACTCGCGACCCTCGCCTTGGCAAGGCGATGCTCTACCACTGAGCTACTCCCGCATACCTGGTGCCGAGAGGCAGAATTGAACTGCCGACACGCGGATTTTCAGTCCGCTGCTCTACCGACTGAGCTATCTCGGCGATTTGGCGGAGCTGACGGGACTCGAACCCGCGATCTTCGGCTTGACAGGCCGATATGTTAACCATCTACACCACAGCTCCATGTGCATAAACAAGTATACAGAAGGTGTCGTCAAAAGTCAACAGCTCGCGATCAATCATTTAAAATCTTACCCAAGGGGGGATCGGCTATTACTCTTCGGTAAGATTTTTATATGATTTGACACGCAGCTCTAAAGCCCGGACCATGAAAATTTTTCACCCCCCCCAATACTCAAGCCCTCAAAAGTTTCATGCCGGGAAATTTCGGACTCCATATGCTTACTGCAGCTACTCGTGAGTAAAAGACTTCGATGAGTGACTGTCTTTCATTTCTTTTTTTAGACGGGTCAAACGTTCTTCATCGGCCGAGCTGTAATAAATCAGGCTCTGCAATTCTATCGTCAAGTCGGCATTGTGAACATGGACACCTTCGGGGACACTGAGCTTTACCGGGGCAAAATTAAGGATCGCTTTAACTCCATGCTCAACAACCAAATCAGCAACTTCCTGCGCTGAATCACCGGGAACAGATATCAAGCAGACCTTTATACCGTGTTTTTTAATTATTTCCGGAGACTTTTCAATCGGAAGAACTTCAATGTTATGAATTTTTTTACCAATCAGATCCGGGTTTTTATCGAATACAGCGACCACATTGACATAAGGATTTTTTGTCAGGTTATAGCGGGTCAGGGCCGTTCCCAGGTTTCCGGCGCCGATGACAATAGTATCGGTTACACTGTCCAATCCAATGATTTTAATGATTTTTTCGCGTAGAAAAACGGTGTTGTAGCCGGACCCACGGGTTCCAAATGCTCCAAAGTAAGCCAGGTCTTTACGGATCTGTTCAGCAGTGAAGCCGGACTCATTGCTCAATTCCTTGGAAGAAATAATTTCCACTTCACGGCGGATCAGTTGATCTAATATGCGTAAATAAATGGGAAGTCTTTTTATCACTGACTTGGAAATACTACGATTAGGCATCTATTCGTCCTCCATATTTTTTAATCAATGCCTTGTTTATAATTTGTTAGCGCCTGTGCTCATTTCAGGCAAAATATTTCAAGCCATGTCCCTCGTGCTACTTATTTCTATTAAGCACATCGCGGATCAGTTCTTTAAGCGCCGTTTTTACATCCTCGTTAATGCCGTGAAAGCTTTTTATCACATCTTCGGCTTTGTTGATATATTCTTGTGCTTTCCGGTAAGTGTATTCAGGACCGTCGCTATCCAAAACAGCTTGCAAAACTTCCGAGAGCTGATTATCCGATGCTTGATTGTGATCCAACAGGCGATGTATCGAGTCATCACGGCGGGATAAATTAATGGTCCGAATCAGGGGGAGGGTAATAACCCGGTTATTTAAATCGCCATAAACCGGCTTTCCAGTCAGTTCCCTCTTACCGGTATAATCTAATAGATCATCAATCAACTGAAAAGCCATACCGAGGTTATAACCAAGCTCAGACCAATTTTTTTGCTCTTCTGAATCTCCGCCGCCAAGTAAACTTCCTGCCTGACAACATCCGGCAAAAAAATAAGCGCTCTTTTTACCAATCCATTTAAAGTAACGTTCTTCCAAATCCGATACGCCTGTAGTGGTAAAAGCCTGCTCAATTTCACCTTCAGTCATATTCTGGACTATATCTACGATTATATCCATTAACCGCCAGTTTCGGTAGCTGACCAGCATTTTAAAAGCCTGGCTTAACAAATAATCACCGTTTAAAACAGAAATCTTGTTGTTCCACTTAATGTGCACGGTATCTTTACCCCGGCGGGTTGATGCCTGATCAATAACATCATCGTGCAGTAAAGATGCAGTATGCATTAATTCCAGGCCGGCAGCAGCGTCAACATAGGGAAAAAGCCTGCTCTGCGGATGATAGGAAGCAAGCAGAAAAAGAGTGGGGCGCATTCTTTTTCCTGACCCGTTAAAAATATAACTGCTTACTTCTGCTATTTCGGGGCCTGCTGTTTCAATAATCTGCTGCAACCGTTGTTCAACTTCAATTAACTCGCCTTCAATCAAACGCCATTTTTCTTCCAGTTTATTCGAGCCCCTGTTCATTATTTATTTCCTGAAGCTTACCTATTTGTTCTATAAAGATTGCCATAATTCCTTGTTAACCGCTTAAATCAGAGCAAAAAAGTTTTTTTTGAACGACCATCAATTCCGGCGGGTTGTTGCCTTGATTGAGCAATACCTTGTGCAGCACAGCATACTCAGATGCATTCAGGTTTCGGCAAAAAGACAGTAAGTGTTTTTTCTCATCGGCTCCCTGCTCATGTCCCGGGTAAAAAACTATGGTTATTATTCCACCGACTTTAAGCAGGGTTAACGCCTGTTTTAAGCTCTCCAAAGTTGTATCATATTTTGTGGTGATCTGCCGATCCCCACCGGGGAGATAACCCAAATTGTACATAATGATTGACACCGGATAACTTATATAATTGAACAAGCGTTCATGACCGCTGTGGATCATGGTAACCCGCTTATCAAGGTTTTTTTGCTTTAAACGCTCAGCAGTTTTGAGCAGTGCATCTTTTTGGATCTCAAAAGCATATACCTGCCCACTTGGCCCGACTGCTTCCGCAAGAAAGATCGTATCGTGCCCATTCCCGGCGGTTGCATCAACTACCCGATCGCCTTCGCCAATGATTGAACAAACCGTGTGATGAGCGAGTTCAGTAATCTTACCCAGTGATATCAAAGCCTGGCTCCTTTGACCAGTCAGTAATTCTCCACACGGGAGGAAATGATGTCAACACCGTTTTCCAATTCAACATAATTAAAAATCTTTTCCATGATGCTGTCGGCACCTGCTCCATTATGACAGACCACAGCCATACCAAGTTCAACACGCTGCCAGAGATCCTGATTGCCTGTCTCAGCAATGGAAACATTAAACCTGTTACGCAAACGCTGGATTAAACTTTTTATAACCTGGCGTTTAGCTTTTAATGAGCTGACCCCTGGTACATAAAGTTCAAGAACACAAATTGCAACGCGCAAAAAGGACCACCACCCCGGGATTCATAATTTTATGCCGCTTTTTTAGAAAACTGCTAAATAAACCTGCGCAGCAGCTGAACGATATACTGATCGACAGAAATACCGCTATTTTTCACCTGCCGGTACATGTTTTCGACTGTAGACAGCAGGGATTGATTGTCCATATCGGCCAAGGCTCTGAAATACCCGGCTCTCCTGCCCAGGCGGAAGAGTTCGCGTTTTCGCTCGGGCATGTTTAAGTAGCGAGCAATTACATTTTGCATTTTCTGTTTTTCTTCAGGCAGTTTGCCGCACACTTCTTCTAAAAGGTTCAGTATATGGTCACTGTAGACGGTGCTTTCAATTCCTTCGAGATGATCGATAAGCAGAGCCTCTTCCCTGACCACCTGTTCATCAGGCAAAAGTTTAAAATCGCCTTTTTCAACAAGCTCAGCAAGGGGAGAATTCTCCCGTACTGACAGGGTCCGGATCCGGATAAAGTCAGGATCAATTTTGTTTAAAACTTTAGCCGTATCCAGGGCATGCTCACGCCATAAATTTTCACCGCCCAGACCAAGCACCACATATTCACTTAAAGAAAGCCCGGCTTCTTTTACTCTTAGGCCGGCTTCAATTTGCTGGGATCCGGTAACACCTTTTTTCATGAAGTCAAGGACAGCGTCGTTACCGCTTTCCAAACCGACATGGATGCGATTTAAACCGGCCTCTTTCAGTTTAGACAAATCTTCCACCGAACGGCGCAATAATGTCCGCGAGCGGGCATAAGTAGTAATTCTATTTACACCAGGAAACTTTTCTTTTAACAACCCCAGTATTTCAAGCACATGCTCTACCGGTAAGTTAAGGCTGTCGCCATCCTGGAGGAAAACTGTTTCGCCACCGTGGTACTGCCAAAAAGCAACCGGCAAAAGTTCGGGGTATTCAGCATGGATAAGGGCTACTGTTTGACGATTAATCTCACCTCCCTGGCCCATGGAACTGGAAATTTCCTTAATTTTTTCTACTGCTCCGGCTATGGCATATATATCGCTCTTGATCTCTTCAGGACTCCGCCGGCTAAACTTTTTAGTCTTATAGACCGGACAAAAAAGACAGCGGTTCCAGGGACAGTTCCGGGTTAAACGCAAGAGCAAACTATTAGCTTCGTTGGGAGGCCTGATTGGGCCCTGTTCAAAAACAGGCTTACTTAATGCCATGCGATCCCTCCTGTTCCAATAAAAGGCACAGTAAACTGTGCCCTTTAAAAATGTTTATCCTTAATTAACTATTTGACTACTCAATCATTATGTTTCGGGAAGATAATGCTTCAAAAGATCCCACAGCTCCTGTGGTTTAAAAGGTTTGGTCATGTAGTTTTCAGCACCCAAATCCATGGCTCTCTGACGATCTTCTTCTTCTGCTTTGGCAGTCAAAACAATTATCGGTATATTTTTGGTTTCGTCGTTTCCTTTTAGCTGTTTAAGGACCTCGTAACCATCTACCTTGGGCATCAATAAATCAAGCAGAATCAAATCAGGATGTTCTCTGCGCACAGAATTTAAGGCCTCTTCACCATCTTCGACAATTTCAACCTGGTAACCGACAGCGTCAAGACAGGTGCGCACTCCTAGTATAACATTCTTTTCATCTTCAGCAAGCAATACTTTTTTGGACATAGCTATGGCTTAACCTCCTTATTGATCAACCTCCGGTAAGGACACAGATCCTTTGCCATAATAAACAGGGAAAGTAAAAGTAAATGTAGTCCCTTTCCCTATTTCGCTGTCTACCCATATTTCTCCACCATGAGCCATGACAATGTCTTTCGCTATAGCCAGACCCAGGCCGACTCCTCCTTTTCCCTTGTGATCTGAACCACTGACCTGAACATATTTACGGAATATTTTTTCCTGATCTTCTTTCGGTATTCCACAACCCGTATCCTCGACAGAAAAAAACAGGCGCTTACCGCGCTGCCTTATGCGCACGGTAATCGTTCCACCAGGGTCGGTGTAGCGCATTGCATTACCAACCAGGTTGGTCAAAACCCAAACTGCTTTATTGAAATCAGCAGCAACAGGAGGCAGGTTCGGTGCTAAATCGGTAATCAATTCAATCCCCTGTTTTTCTGCCTGGAACTTAAGTGGACGGACAGCTTCCTGGACCAGATCCGCCACATCTGTAGGTTCAGCTTCAACATAAATCGTCCCCGATTCAATACGGGATAACTCCATCAGGTTATCGATAAGCCTGCTCAGCCTTTCACAATCAGCTCCGATCGCTTCCAATACTTCTTTACCCCGGGGAGTAAGATCGCCCAACATACCTTCCTTGAGCATTTCTACACCGACAATAATTGTCGTCAGCGGTGTGCGAAACTCATGAGATACGATCGAGACAAAATCTGTTTTGATTTTTTCCATCTCATGAAAGCGGGTTACATCGGTGAATTGGACCAAACCTCCCCAGAGCTCTCCTTCATGAAAAACCGGGTTAATGGCAATCTTAAAAAAGTAACGCTGGTCTTGACGTTTCAATTTTACCGATGCCTCTTCGTATGAACATTTTAATTTTGTTTGCTCGCTGAAAACATCGTCAAGCAGGGAATCCAGTTTATCGATGCCGGTTATTTCAGTTATAACATTGCCCTGTGCTGCATTAATATTGGTATTAAACAATTCATTAGCCCTTTGATTCAACCAGGCAATCATTTTATTACGATCAACGAGGAATACAGGATCAGCAAGATTATTGGCAATTGTATCCAGATTAACTGGTACCGGTAAGTTATTCAACTTCACACCTGCCCTTCAATCACAAAAATTAAGCCGCGTTTAATAATATATTATTAGCGATTTTCCTACTAATTATACCACCATCAGGGAACATTGAAAAGGCGCGGCACATTTCGTCTTATTGGCTTTTACATGATCGTAAATATGCTTTTCCGGACCGGTTAATGATCATAGCAGACTACATTAACTAATCTTTGTTAAAATGAAAAGCATTTTTGCAAAGGGTCATAAAGCAAAGCCCCCGTTATTACAGGGGCCATAAGTTGATTTTATAGAGAATTTAATGGTTGCGGTTATCAAATATGACTTGCTCGGTAATATATTTTTCAAGCCCTATCTTGTTGGCGACAGCATCAAGAGTGCTGGTTTCAATGGTTACCGGTAGCTTAAATTCATTTTGCAACTCCGGTTCCAGCGAGTTAATCAAGGCTGCCTCGTCCGTTCCGGAAACACCTTTTAGGACAACTTTTAAAGTATCTTCTGATTGGTCGCGATTTAACTCTACATACCAGAGAAGTACATCCTCCCTGGCCATCATTATTTTACGCAGATGATTGCCGTTGAAATGAACAGGGCCCTCTTTCCCTTGCATTTCATAATACATTGATTTACGCTCTATATCGCCCATTATTCGCGGGACGGTGCGCTTACAATTGGGGCAGGGTTCGGTAACCAGACCGCCTGTGGCAATATCTCCTGTCTTGCAGCGGAGCAGAACTGTGCCGCGCGCATCAAGGTGCGTAACAACCACTTCGCCCTTTTCCCCTTCACCTAAAACAGCACCGCTGACTGGATCAACTATTTCAATCAGAACATGATCGGGGTTGGTATGATAGCCGTAATCTGGTTTGCACTCAGCCCAGCCTGATTTAGCTTCAGAAACAAAGTACATACGCTGCACTTTTTGATCCTTCGCTCCCACTGCTGTCATCAATTTTTTAGTCTTTTCCACAACTTCCATCGGGATATAATCTATACCGAGAACAATACGCTCCAGCTCTTCGGCGCTAAATCCAAAAAAATCCAGGGTTTGCAGGGCAAACAAAGTATAACCGGGAGCACAAACAAATACGGGCGCTTCCAGGTTGTCCATGGCTTTTAATATCTTTTCCATCCCAAGGACTTTTCCGCCACCGGTCTGCAGGGCTGTGCTTCCAATATCGATGGTGCTGTAAAACATCTGCCAGAAAAAGGCATTTGGAGCATAAGTGAAGGCGTTGATCAGGGTATCATCTCGGGTCAGCTCCAGAATATCAAAAGCTCTCCTCCCTGCTTCCTTTAAGTTATTAAGATCATAGTGGGTATATTCAAACGGTACCGGTTTCGCTGTTCGGCCCGCACTGAAATAAAGGGTGTGAAGCTTATAATCATCAATATCCGGCCCCTTATCTTTCTTTCCAAATAAAGCTAGTCCCTTCTTTTTTTCTTTTTTTTCCCCTGCAGCAGGAACCTCCAGAACAAACTTTTTGGGATTACGCAGGTCGTCTTCCCGGGGGAGCATATCTTCTTTTGCCGTGAATGGAAGCTTTTTTAAGTCTTCGACTCCCCTGATCTCAGCAGGGTCAAGATTGTTATCTTTAAACAAAGTCCGGTAATAGGGGTGCCTGACCGCCAATTCTTCATTGAGCATCTTGCGCAAAAGTTCATCTTGCATCTTTTTGATCGCCGGCGCCGGCATCCGGCTAATTTTATTCCATGCCTGCATACTTTGCCTCCTTTCTTTCTGTCTGCGACTTATTTGGGTCTATTGTCCAGGATTCTTTTTTCTTTCAGTTCTGTTTCCATGCCCAGCTGGGAAACCAATTCTGGCACAGATTTAAAAATTATATCGGTTAAAGAAACTTCGGTATCTCTTAAAACCTTCTGTTTTAAATCAGCCACCAGTTTATCCCGATCCACTTCGCTCTTGGTCGCAACATAGAGATAGATTTCATCCATATCGTAGGGGTCATCGTTACGCTTGCGCATCTCTATCTGCCATTCTTCGATATCCGGATGGCCCATCATCAGGGGAAAAAAGTTGTTAAGATTGATCAGGGTCCCTTTGACCTTGGTCATACTAAACTCCTTCACTTCAGATTTACGCTGAATGTTAGAACTGATTCGCGGCACCGTGCGCCCGCAGTTGGGACAGGGCTCCAACAGAAGGCCGCCTACAGCTATATCTCCGGTGCGGTAACGCAAAACAGCAGTGCCCCGCCAGTCAAGAGAAGTATAGACAATTTCTCCTTCCTCTCCTTCTCCGACCGGTTCGCCGCTTTCCGGATCCACGGTTTCAAACACCTCCATATCAGGGTAGAGATGGTACCCGTGATACTCTTCATGGGAAGGGCACTCAGGCCAGGCCACCTTGGCTTCGGTCATTCCGTAGGTAGCCAAAACCATGACGTTTTCAGCGCCTAACTGAGCAAACAGTTCTTTTATTTTATCTTTCAACCCCGGCGGCACCCTTTCGCCACCGAAGAATATTTTCCTGATCGATGAAAAATCACGCCCCTGTTTAACCGCTTCACGCAGGAAATAGTAGGCATAACCGGGAATAAAAACTGCTACGGTAGGCCGTAAATACTCGAAAGCATCCATCAAATTTTTTGTACCGACTATCTTACCTCCACCGCTATGGAAGTTAGCCACATTCATTTTCTCGCCGGCAAAAAAAGTTTGCCAAAAAGCCAGGTGCGGAGCAAATGGAAAACAGTTTACTACTATATCGTCACTGGTTACCTCGAACACATCGAGCAGGCGGTACCCGGCTTCCCGAATATTGTCGAGATCCCGCTTGGAATATAAAAACGGAGTGGGCATCGCCGTCCTGCCGGTGGTAAAATGCAGGTGCACCGGTTTAAAATCATAAACCCTTTCTTCCACCATTGCCTTACCGCTGGTCATCGACATCTTGGCCAGGTGCCCGTATTTTTCCGTAACTTCTTCGTCAGGGCGAATAACAAAATCCTTGGCCTTTTTCGGTTCTTCATCTGTCGGGGCTATATCCCACTTGTAGGTAAAGGGCAAATGACGCAAATCATCGATACCCTTGACTTTTAGGGGGTCAATTTTCAATTCTTTGAGCATGTTGCTGTAATATGGGCTGTAAAGGTATATTTGGTTAGCCATAAAAGCGCGAAGCTTTCGGTCCTGCATTTCTTTTATTTCTTTATAAGGCATCTTGCTCAGCTTCTCCCATTTTTCCATGCAGCAGTCACCTCCTGTATAAATAAATTCAACCGGAACAGGCCTTAATATATTCAGGGACCTGTCCCGGTCTGATCAGTTATTTGGGGAACTGATCGTAAAGGGTAGTTATAAACCACATTATAAAAACCGACAGCACAATGATTGTGATCGGCAGCGCTTTGCCGTTGTAGCGTTTCGGATCCACATCAGACCACCCGTGCATTTCATCAACCTGCCTTTGCAGGTCTTTCGCCGGTGGAGGAGTTAACCAGGAAACGACAATCGTAAGAATAAATGAAACCGGAACCGCTATCGCTATCACTTTGATCCAGCCTAGAGGACCGTAAAAATACCGGGCAAAGAAGGGGAAGGGAATATCAACCGGATCCATACCCATATAGCCAATCATGATCCAGCCGATAAAGGCAATCAGGGTTCCGACCACCATCCCGGCGCCCACGCCGTACTTGTTGGTTCGTTTCCACCAGATGCCGAGGACAATCGGTACTCCTAAACCGGCTGCGGCAATACCAAAACTCCACATGATCGCTTCTAAAATAAACTCGGGCGGTTCAAAGGAAAAGATGATCACCAGAATCCCGACCAATAGCATGGCCCCGTAAGAAAGTTTTAATTTTAAATCGTCATCAACATCCGGCTTGAAGAACAGGTGGGTAAGGACCGCACCCAGCAAAAGCCCGAGCAAACCCCAAATCCAAGGCCAAGGCATGCCCCCAAAGCCAAAAAAGGTCGACAAGACCTGGTTAAAACTCAACCCTGCCACCAGACCCAGGACGGCTCCAAAGGGTAGTGCTTCAAATTTGCTCTCACATTCACTGTACAGGTCATGAACTAACCCGGCACCCATAATCATCAATAATCCGGAAACTGTTGAAAGGCCTGCGGCCACAGAACCGGCTATAGCCAGGGCCAGCCAGCCCTCCCCGGCCAGGGCTTCAACCAGGATGAACACGACATAGTCGTAAGCAGCGGTTGGAACATCTGCCCCCGCTGTTTGCATATAGTAAACTGCTGCAAACCCGGTGGCATAAACCGTGGTATTAACCAAACCCACCAAAAATACACAGATAACCGTGCTCCAGCGTGCTTCCCTGGCATCACGCACTGTAAAGAAGCGCATTACAAAGTGCGGTAGGCCGATAATACCAAAGAAAGAACCGAGGAAAATGGCAATATAGACCACCGGGTGAGCAACCATGGCCCAGAAATAGTGAGGTACAGTTTCAGTCATCAACGGAACCATATCCCCGTACCCCAAAGGTGGGAAGGCCCACCCTGTAGCTCCCATGGTCCTAAGCACAATTGCTACGGGAAACATCAGGCAGAAAATCAAAACGATACTCTGCATGGTCTGGTTATAGGTCACCCCGTACATTCCTCCAAGGGTAACATAAAGAGTTACAACCAGTCCGCCGACAATAATCCCCCATATTTCAGGCACACCCAGCAGGAAGTAAAAAACAATGCCAATTCCTTTAAGATTGCCTCCAAGGTAGAGCACACTGACAATCAGCATAATGACAACCGAAATATAGCGCAGGGTCTTACTGCCATACCTCTCTGAAATAAATGCCATAGTTGTAAATGATTTATGGCGCCGCAGGTAAGGCGCCGCCAGGATCATCAACCCGATAAAAGCGGCGGTAAAGCTGGCATATACGGCTACAGCAATATAAAGCCCTTCAATGATCAGGGCAGTTAAACCGATGAAGGTAGTTAAACTCAAAGCAAGCGAAACCATGGCCAGGCCATTGTTTAAGGCGCCGATACTGCGTCCGGCGACATAATAATCGCCGAGAGTACGGGTAAACCGGCGGGCCCAGACACTAATCATGACCGATATTACAAGGACAACAATACTGAGCACTAAGCCTAAAACAAATACTTCTCCTCTTGGTTCCATAAGTATAAACCCTCCTTTCAAACAAGCCTAAGCCCGTTGTTGTTCTTCCAGTCTATCCATAACAATGCACCAGATCGCCCCTATAGCTGTGGCCCCGATCCAGCTCAGAACTATCAATAAAAAATAATGCAAGGGAAAACCCCAGACACTCAAATGCTCTTTGAACACAAACATGGTTTCACCATATGCTTCAATCAAATGCTCAGGTGTTGGCACCTGGCTAAAAAAACTTTCGTTCAAGATAACAACAACCGAACTAAAAAAACCTCCCGTAATAGCAACGATTATAAAACATATCGCCGTAACCCAAACCTCTATCTTGTAACCCCTTCTAGTGTCATTACTCAACTTGAGCCACCTCCTTTGGAAGATATTTAGAAAATAATAACACATTTATTTTAAATCAGTTATATTCTATTGTTTAAAATTTCACTCCCTTCACAATTTATTCATATTACTATCAATATTATTAATTAATTCGACTAGCGCAGCTAGATTCCTGCCTATAAAAACAGTTAAAAGCTATTTTTATACTTTCATAATCGATTAAAAGTACGCATTACAGTTAAAATATGGTTCTTAAGCATTTAGTGCTAATATTATAGGAAAAAAACAACGATGCCCACATTAGCTAAAAATGCTTGATCTCAAAAATAATAGGAAATCAGCTAAGTCCAGGAGTTTAAAAACCGGGTGGCATAACGAAGGGTTCCGGTTGGGCAGGTATCGATGCAGTGCCCGCAACCCACACAGCGTAGATCCGTAACCGGGGTTTTTCTTTGGACCTCTTTCTTTATATCTATGGCCAGGGGGCAGGCCCGGTTGCATTTACCGCACTCGATGCATTCTGATTCGGTAGTAGAGATTCGCTGGCCGGCTGCTTTGCTCAAGTAGGCCAGGACAGTGCCCAGCGGGCAATAATAACAATAACCGCGTCCGGTGAAAACAACCCACATAAACATGGCTGGCAGCAGTTCACCGCCTAAGTATTTGTAAATCTCCAGCTCGCTCAAAAGGTTAGCACCCTCTCCGTGTATCGCACCCCCCAGGAGCAAAAGCCAGTAGGTAGTAAAAAGTAAGGCGGCTGACAAAAACAGCCACCTCAAGAATGAGAATACTTTCAAAGTGGATTTGCGCACCGGTTTCTTTTTTCCGGCCAGAGGAAAGGCCGGGGTAAAAACTTCCGCGGCAAAACCGTTGAACAGGCACAGGGTCGAGCACTGCCACCTTCTGCCCATAAGCAGGGTCCCGGCCAGGACAGCGAAGGAGATCGATGCATAGACAACAATGCTGGCCGTGATGCCGGCCACACCGAGGACGGGAAAGCGATCGGCAAAAAATGAGCTTCCGGGATCAAGAAGCTGTAGGGGGGTAGTGTTCCAGGGCAGGGGCATGGAAAAAAGATAGAGCTCGTTGTTGCCCAGGGCAAGCGGCCCCAGAATATGGATCAACAGGGCATAAGCAATAAAACCGGCCAGGTTTTGTTTTCGTAAGATGGTTTTAGAAGATCCTTTGATGAGACGCAGGGTGAGGATGCTTCCGGCTACAATGAAAATAAACTTGATCCAGTTTTCATAAAAATGCCAGAACCAGTTGATTAACTCTGCAACTGCAGGGGTGGCCTGCTCGGCATAGCCGAAATTGAGCCCGGCTATGCCGAGGGCCATAATTATATATGAAGCCAGAATTGTTTTCAGCAGCTTTACTTCTGTGGAATTATTGATATTTCTGTCGCCTTTTCTATATTTAAACTGTTTTCTTTAAGCCAGGATAAAAAAGGAACACTTTGGCTACAACCAGTATTATGATGCCGATAATGGTTGTGGTAATAACCGCCGGGTAATGTCCGGCAAATTCGGCAGGGGAAATATGTTTGTTCAGGATTCCTGCATAAGCCCAGACGATAACCAGGCCGTAGGCAATATCCATGTCCCGCCTCATCCTGGCTATGCCTATCGCCGCTCCGACCAGCAGGATGAGTACCATCCAAAACTGATCGGGGAGGCCGAAGCCGCCCCAGTTGATACTGACCAGGAAGGTGGTCACATTGGCGATGGTGGCCACGGTTATCCAGCCGAAATAGATACTGAAAGGAAGCCTGATGAAGGCCTTTTCTTTTAAGGAGAACTCTTCTTCACTCAACCGGGTGGCAATCTGGATCAGGCAGACCAGCACTACAATCATTAAAAGCAGGGACAGCCAGATCACGAAATAATGCCAGGCAAAGATCCATAAAGCGTTGGTAACCGACGATATGGAAAAATAGATACCAACCTTCTGAAACAGTTCTTCCCTCGCCGCGCCGCGGTCTGCCTGGAAAAAGCCGAACTGGTAAACGATGTAGCCGGCTAAAAGCAGGTAGATCAGGCCCCAGATGGCAAAAGTTATGCCTGCCGGGGCAAACAGATCGGGGTACGAGTCGGATACCTGGCCGGTTGTTATTCCATTGATGGGCAGGGAATTGGCCAAGGCGTTAACTAATACCATGGTCAGGTAAGTAACGGTTACCACAATCTTGACAGTACTATATTTACTTTTATTCACGTGTTGACACTCCTTTTTACTAAATCCTAAACCCTAAATTCCCCTTCAAATTAAAAATTCCTTTTTTTGAGCATTTTTATGCGGAATCCAGGCAACTCTTCCTATATAGTACCATTTTCGTCACTAATTCCCTGCTTTTTTATTACCCTTAATCATATCCCTGGAATATTATGTATATACTGCATAAAATGCGTTAGAACCTAACCTGGACGAGCCAGCTCCATCAAAGTTGAGTTTGAAAATGACCCCTGCTAAAATTTGTCTAGACGGGCGCTCGCGGAGCCACTTGAAAAAAGTCCTGCAGAAAATGCGCAGCATCTCAGGATTAAGAGTCTAAAATATGCTATGATCATTCATGATTGGATCAACTTTAGGGGAGGTTATCATGATCGAAATTATTGCCGTTATTGTTGCATGCTTGTTCTTCCTGGTCGGGCTGGCCGGCACCTTGTTGCCGGTTTTACCCGGCCCGCTGACAATTTGGTTTGGTATGCTTGTTTATGGTATTATTACCGGTTTTGACGACCTCGGAGCATTATTTTTAGTAGCCCAGATCTTGCTTGCATTAATCGTTATGGGTGTCGACTACCTCTTTTCAGCATTAGGAAGCCGCTATTTTGGCGGCTCCAAAGCCGGCCTGTGGGGCGCTGCAATAGGTTTGTTAATCGGCCTGTTCTTTTTTCCCTACGGTCTGCTGCTTGGTCCCTTCCTGGGAGCAACGCTGGCCGAATTAATAATCAGAACTAAATCAGACCAGGCAGTGCGTTCCGGCCTCGGAGCATCCCTGGGCTTCTTTGGCGCATTGCCGATAAAACTCGCCCTGGAGGCAGTAATGATAACATGGTTTATCATAAGAATTATTTAATAATAACTCTTTCTTTTTTTATTCTTTAATTTTAAAAAGGCTAATGAAATAATAATGTTGAAGGGAATTTAATAATAAATTTTTTAAAAATGATAATTTTTCATTCAAATCTTAATCATGATGAAAGAGGGGGCTTATATGGAAAAAATCTGGCTTAATAATTATGAACCGGGAGTCCCGCCTGGTATCGATTACCCCGATCTTACAATTCATCAGTTGTTCCAAAAATCCGTTCAAACCTATAAGCAGCAACCTGCTGTTCACTTTATGGGCCGGGAACTGAGCTATGGAGAACTTTTTTCACAGGTTGAAAGTTTTGCCTGCGCCTTAGCTGACCGTGGAATTAAAAAGGGGAGCCGGTTGGCTATCCACCTTCCAAACTGCACCCAATTTGTAATTACCTATTTTGCCGCCCTTGCACTCGGCGCAATTGTGATTCCCTGCAACCCCATGTATGTTTCCCGGGAAATAGAATATCAGCTTAAAGATTCCGAGGCCGATACGATCATCACCCTGACCCGCTTTTATAATATGATCAAAGATGTACAGCCAGAAACAAACTTAAAAACAATTATCGCCACCAACATTAAAGATTACTTTCCGGGTCTATTAAGCATCCTCTATACCATGACCAAAGAAAATAAATCGGGAGACCGGGCGGCTATAACTAAAAATGATTACGCTTTTACTGAACTGATAAAAAAGTATTCGGGCCAAAAACCTCCGGAAGTTGACGTTTCACCAAACGACCGGGCTGTCTTTTTATATACCGGGGGCACAACCGGAGTCTCAAAAGGAGCAATCCTTCAACACCGAAACCTGGTGGCTAACTGCTTCCAGGTAGAATCCTGGTGCACCGATCACCGCTACGGAAAAGAAGTAATTCTGGGCATACTGCCTTTCTTCCATAGTTACGGATTAACAACGGTTCTTAACATCGGACTTATCAATGGGGCAAAATTGGTCTTACTACCCCGTTTCGAATTAAAAACTGTGCTTAAAACAATCGATAAGCAAAAACCGACCCTTTTTCCCGGTGTCCCGACTATTTACCTGGCTATAAACAATGCCTCAAACCGGCATAAGCACGATCTTCGGTCGATCAGGATCTGTATCAGTGGAGCAGCGCCCCTGCCCGTCGAAGTCCAGCAGGAGTTTGAAAAAAATACCGGGGGAAGACTGGTAGAAGGTTACGGTTTATCAGAGACTTCTCCTGTTACCCATGCCAACCCTGTTTACGGAAAACGAAAACCCGGCAGTATCGGCCTGCCTCTCCCCGATACCGAATACAAAATAGTCGACATCGAAACAGGGGAAAAAGAATTACCCATAGGGGAAATTGGCGAAATCTGCATTCGCGGACCACAGGTAATGGAAGGTTACCTGAACATGCCTGATGAAACAGCGCAGAGTATCCGTAATGGCTGGTTATACACCGGTGATATAGCCAGGGCTGATCAAGAAGGTTACGTTTACATCGTCGACCGAAAAAAAGATATGATCATTGCCGGCGGTTACAACATCTATCCCCGTGATATAGAAGAAGTGCTGTATGCACATTCTAAAATCATGGAAGCAGCTGTGGCCGGTATCAGGGACCGCTACAGAGGAGAAACCCTGAAAGCCTATATCGTACTAAAAGAGGGAGAATCTATGACCAAAGAAGAGGTTATAGAATACTGTAAAGCTAACCTGGCCCCTTACAAAGTTCCCAAACTGGTTGAATTTAGATCGGAACTGCCGAAAACAATGATCGGAAAAGTGCTGCGCCGCATGCTGAGGGAAGAAGAAGAAAAAAAAGTGCAGGGCAGTTAGAACATGATATGACCGGTGCCGCGGTTACTATAATTCATCATATGATCTAACCTGCATTCAACACCCAAAAATTTTAATATCGCCACATTATTCAACAAGCTAACAAATAAGAAAATATTATTCAAAAAAAACGATAATTACCATATTGCCTCCAGTCTTTTTACCGTTTTTTTTCCCTGCTTGACTGAGAATACCCGGTGCAGCTAATGACCCACCTCTTCGATCATACCGTATAATATATCGAAAACCTGCTCTCTCACCTCTACCGGCGCCTTCTCGACAAACCGGGCTTCCCTGGCTACCAAATCGAGAGACTTTAACTGCTCGCAAATCACAAAGCCCCTGGTTTCAATGCCAGTACCAAGGGCCACATGCAAAGGAAAACCTCTTTCTGTTTGAGTAATCGGACAGACCAGGACCAGGTTGGTTAATTTATTAAAAACCCGGTTGCTTACTACCAGGGCTGGCCGCTGGCCTTTTTGTTCATGTCCTGACTGTGTATTAAAATTCATTAAAATAATATCTCCTTGTTCAGGTGTATACTTTGCTACCATATTTCGTCTCCTTCAGGTTTTCCGGTCTCCCATTCACCCGGCCTGTATTGGCCCTCGAATTCGGCCACCCTATCTTCAAGTTTTACATGTTTTTTCCTGGGAGTTATTACGATATTACCCTCATGAACATAAAGTTCAACCCGGTCATTTTCTTTAATACCTGCTTCCTCCGTAATATATTTGGGCAAACGTACAGCCTTACTGTTACCCCACTTTTGCACCCTCGTATACATTGCCATCACCCCTAAGTTAAGTATATACTTTGTTTACACTTTAAGCAAGTTTTTTAATCAGCAATGCTGCAATTAATTCAAGGTGTATTAGCTTAAATTAACCGGGCACTTTTCCAAACCGGAAGGCATGACGTACTTTCTGATGCCCGAATCACCGCCTCGCTTTTTCTAAAGCTGCTGCCCGAACTTGAAACAAAAGGAGTGAGAACCCTTTCCCAATTAGACCGGCTTTTCTCTACTCTCGACCTGGCTAAAGGATATTTCCTGATTTATTAATTTTAACGGCCAGGGTGCGCAGACGGTTAAGAGCGGCGGCTATTTCCAGCGAGCGGGGCCGGACATAATCACCCCGTGGCTGCTTTGGATTTGGGGAGGCCATCTCCAACCCGTTTTTATCAAGCAAACTTCCAAGCAGATCGACTATTTCTTTCAAAGAATTTTTTCCGTCAATGTGTTTTTCTTTTAAAGCAAAAAAGATCAGTTCACCTATGGCCCGGGTTTGACCGGGATCCACAATCTGCTCCAGGCAATGCAGATCAATCTCTTCGTGCCCGAACTGCAACTCCTCCTCGCCCCGCGCTTTTATTTTAACTTTCCGCCCTTTTGAAGGGTTAATACTTTCCGGCTGGGGAACGCGATCCTGCAGTTCTCCGAAAGCATCTCCTCCCTCCGGGTTGCGGTTATTGGGATACCGGCAGGCAATCTCCTTTGCCTCGGCAGTAACTTCCCGGGGACGGTATGCCTCCATCATCAGCACTGTGTCAGCGACATCAAAATAGTCCCCTGCCCCGCCGATAACCACAACACTCGAAACTCCCAGTTCCCGATAAAGTTGTTGGACCTTATCGATAAAGGGGGTGATTGGTTCCTGATCTTTGGCCACCAGCAACTGCATACGCATATCACGGATCATAAAATTGGTAGCGGAAGTATCTTCGTCCATCAACAACACCTGCGTTCCCGCCTCCAGGGCCTCGACGATGTTTGCAGCCTGAGATGTGCTGCCGCTGGCTTCCTCAGAAGAAAAAGAGCGGGTATCCTGTCCAAAGGGAAGGTTGTTGATAAAAGGATTAATATTCACTTTCTCCACCCGGCGGCCGTCTTCGGCTCGTATTTTGAATGCGGTGGAATGGGTTACAACTCCCTCGCGGCCATCTCCGGAAATATGGTTGTATACACCACGTTCTAAAGCCCGCAACAGGGTCGATTTACCATGATACCCGCCGCCGACAATAAGGGTAACTCCCGCCGGTATCCCCATGCCGCGCACTCTTCCGGCATGGGGGCGATCCAGTTCAACCGCCAGTTCAGGCGGAGCCTGGAAAGCTACTGCTTTGTCGGGAGCAAGAGGCTTCTGGTCCACTCCACTGCGCCGCGGCAAAATAGAACCATCGGCCACAAAAGCAATCAGATCCTTAGGCAGAAGTTGTTTCCTGAGCGCTTCCTGATCTTCCACCGTATACACGTGGTTAAGCAACCGGTTAGAGGAAAGGTTGGCAAAAAGCAGGCTGCGCTTAACTAATTCCGGGAGTTCTTCCAGCAGCATCTGCGCCGCTTCCTGGCCTAAAATACGGCGGCCGGCAGCCGGC
>LKMJ01000212.1_pt1 | contig 38786 bp, 41 predicted proteins | sample 643391 | NCBI WGS metagenome assembly LKMJ01 (sample SAMN04112250, study PRJNA286221) | soda lake metagenome | biome: soda lake; feature: Kulunda Steppe; material: water; isolation source: sample PL-Br10 brine of Picturesque Lake | place: Russia: Kulunda steppe | collected 2010-07 | reverse complement strand
ACAGTGCTTTGTAAGTGCTCACATAGTCAGTGTCATCACAGTCACAGGGAGGTGAAAAAGAAAGGTCTTCAGACATGCTCTCCTGTTCCTCTGCAAATCGAAACCAATCAGATTACCTGCATGATGGAAGGCACAGCCCCTTGGCATGAGCCTCACAAGGGCATTGTGTGGCCCAGAGTTCGAGCCTGATCCAGGCACCTGTATTGCACAGGACGAGGATGTGGAAGCGCCTTGGGGAAAGCTTGCTTGCAGTTCTCTCACGGGCAGCAAACCAAGTACCCACCTGCAAGAGCTGGTCCATGAAAGCTGCTCGTGTGCCTGGTACATACTGTGGAGGTGGGGGGAATCCTTGCTCATCAGCCTCAATAGCAGCTAGGGCTGCCGCTGCGGCTGCGGCTGCAGCAGCTTTTTCCCTCTCCTTGCTCGTCCTCTCTGGGAGCACTCCCTTCAGCCACAAGAGGCCCACAGGTAATGCCTTCAAGGCAGGCCTTCAATGCCTCACAAATGCCCCCATGCTACCTTGGGTTCAGCAGTCACTAGGCTTCAAAATTTAAGGCCCTTTAACACTGTGGCCTGCTCCGGGAGCAACCCAACAATTGATTTAGGCAATGGCAGGCAGCCGTAATCACATAGACCACAAGGTTGGTCGGCCAAGTGGCTAAAACTGAGGAAACGCACCAGATTTTTGCTGACCATCTCTGCCACCCACTCGCAAACCGCGCGGCTTGGGCAAAAGATGAGGATGCTGTGACCTGGGGCAGTGGAGGTGCGTTTTTGTGCATGTATGAGTGTACAGTAAAGAAGGTCTTATTCTAAGTATGCAACTGGGTGCGTGCACACTTTACCTGGATGTTCAGGTGCTACAGCCTGTGTTCTTGCGTATGTGTGTGTGTGTGTGCATGCCTTTGCAAAGACACCCTCAAGTGGTGTCTTCCAAAAATGCACAGACTTTTTTTCCAGGCGCCAGCAAGGACCAGCTGAGCCTGAGGAAGAAAAGCCGTCAACACTCCTGACACGAGTGGTGTACCTGCATCGGTGGTCTCCTTTGCCAGCAATGCCACCCCTTCTGGGTCACTTTGTGCCCAAGACGGATCAGGGGGCTGGAGCACCCGCACACAGTTCAGGTGCCTGTCCAAAAGGCGGGCGCCATCCTGCTCGAACCACAAAGGTGCTCATAAGCTGCGTTAGAATGCGCACCCTTGAGTGAGGGAATGAAGTGCAAACATGAGACTTGCGTACCAGGATAAACTCGGTCAAGGGCACAGGCCGGAAGTGTGTGGTGAAGTATTTTGCCCCCAGCCAGTCAGCCACCTGCCGTGCAGCCAAGGGGAGCATGATCGCAGTGCCTGTGGGATGTGGGCCATCTGCTTTCTGGGCTGCAATCCGAGATATGGGTCTTTGTAAATACCTAATGCCATGCACATGCACATGTGTGTTATGCAGGTATTGCTGCTTACAGGGCTGCGCAGCTCAAGATAGAGGTGGCGTACCTCTTCAATGTTGCTCAATGTTGCACTCATGCCTGCACACAAGATAAGTAAGACACGAAACTCACAATGAGAATGAGCATGTGATACTGTGTATTTTTGCAAGAGAAGTGTGTGGTTCTCACTGTTTGTTAGAAAGGTGAGATGGATGTACATAGACATAAAAAAGTGAGGAGACATGTGGCCCACAAACATCCAAGATAAGGTGACTATAAGGTGGAAAGTATAAGCCAGTCACGTGCTTCTGTCTAATTTCCAACAATTCACGATTACAGTACCTATGATTTGCACACCCTCATGGACCTCTGGAAGATGATTGTCCAGATCTGCATGTTTTAAGAGTTAGGTGGAATATGACATGGGAATATGAGGCAAAACCAGAAAGCAAATAAATGTCTTAAATATTGTTTGAGAATTGACATATGATTTGAGAAAGGATGGCTGGTGTCAGGTCTGTGAGCTATCAGTTACGAGGTTGACGTGTTAGACAATGCAGGTCACAAGTGAGAAGCCATCCACATTTTAGCTTCACGGCACTGATGCCAGAGTTTGACAGATGCGCTTTAGGTTGCATTGCATTGTGAGTGCTACTGAGTATTAAGATGTTAGTAGGATGTGCCATTAGCAAATGTAATCTTAAGTTAGTCCAACACCTGCCAAACATCATGAAGTGTCCTCCACTATTCAATGTGCAAAATAATGTGTGCTTGTTAGAGATAGCTATACAGGTGTGGATCACTAACCTTGAAGTGTGACAGTTGCTGTAGCAAAGCGAAGCTTGGTAAGCAGCAACTCTAACAAGTAGCCCCTGGGAAACCAGGCACTCACAAACATGCAAGAGTGGATACAGGCCCTGGCAGCGTGATAAAGGCATGATAGTGCTCTGCATTGAGGACATGCCAGGCAGACAAGCACTGCTTCTGGCTGAGAGTGCAAGCAGCATACCCCGAATGGTCAGAAGCTGGACAACAACAGCAGCAACAACAACAACAACAACAACAACAACAACAACAACAACAACAACAACAACAGCATCAAGACTGCACAGCCAGAACAGAAAATCACGGCATGAACACATTAAGGTTCAGCTGACTACCTGTTTGGATCGCTTAGCATATGGAGCTCATCTATGACAAGGGCGCCCAGCCTGCAGAGAGACTGCTCCTCCATCATGACTAGAAAGAAACCAGGAACAGGGCAGTGTATTCATCAGTTGATGCAAGCATGAGCGTTTTGAGGCTCTGGAAGAAACGAGCGCTTGCTAATAAAAGAAGACCAAGCTAAAAATTGACTACATGCTAGCAAATCAAGCCAGGAACTTCTACCTCATAAAACTTTGACAGTGCATTGCGTGAAATCTGTAGTATGCTCATGATGGTGAAACATCCTCTTATCAATCTCACCGGTGCAGAGCATATTAGCTTTCTCAATTGTTGCAACGATTACTCCTGCATAGATGGCAAGATGCGAATGAGGCAGGTGCATAAATCTTGGGCGTATATGTATTAAGATTTTGTATACCCTGGTTCATGCCATTCTGCATGGGTTTTGCACAAGTCTTGCGCCATAAGGTTATTACCATGCGTAGCTCAACAAGCATGATTTTAAACACGCTACAGTGAGGTGCTGACCTGTGTTTTTATCGAAGAGGGTGCCTTTGCTCCTTGTGCCTCCATAGAAACGCTTCACTTCTTTGCCCAGTGGCTTGAGGAGCTTATCTAGCATATCTGCCTGAGAATGTGAATGCCAATTTTGTTAGATAAAGGAATTTTAGTACAATGATCAAGATCAAAGAGATGTGCACATTCTTACATCCTTTAAACTTTTTCATGTAAGCAAACTAATTATACAAATTAGGTGTGTTCTCTCTTATAACACACCGAACAGATGCCAAAAACTAGGACATGCTGGTCATACTCCTACAAGGGCAAATCACTTATTACCTTCTGCTGGCAAAGCACCACTGTTGGAAGCACCAGCATGAATGGCTTGTTTGTGCTTATAAGCCGCCTGAGTGCCAGGATCTCATAAACAATTGTCTTTCCCGCGCTGCATAAGCAGAAAGCATTCAATGATTAAGTTGCAGCTGGGTTCTTTGCTTGCACCCGTATGCAAGATGCAAGTAAAAACGTTTCATCAGCAGACATGAAATGAGGATGTAATCTAAGTCAGTGCAAGGAGAAGATGCATGAAGGAGCCACCAGCCAGGAGATCTGCAGCCTTTAAGCTGTACCAACATGCTAAGCATGCATCGCATGGTGACACCAGATTGCTTTCTGCTGTCGAGGTATACCTGGTTGGGGCAGAGAACACAAAGTTGCACCCCCTTAAAACTGGATAGCTCAGAGCTTGGGCCTGAAAAAGAAAGGAGAGGCTTCATCAAAAGAAAACAAAGAAATTCGCAGCAGGCAGTGAGAACACTGTCTATACCAATTCAGGGGCCCAAAGAATGGAAAATCTTGAATCATCACTTGCAAATAGTGGCTTCAATTTCGGTTTTAGGGGAAATTGAGCGCAAGCAGGGGCAGGCATGGCTTGGCTTGCCTGTTTTGCCAAGTAGAGGAAGGGGACAGAGCTAGAAGAACATTGGATCTCTCATGATCAAGTGACCTTGAATGCTTGCCCACCTGCCATGGATACAACAGCCTTGATCCAACATTGAGGTCCTTCCTGTACGCGGTACATACTTCTTCAGGCAAATAGTCCTCAAGCCTCAAAAACTGCAGACGATGGAGACAATTTCGCACATCTAGCATCTACAGAGTACACAATTGAGCATGACTATCCTAGTTTAGGGCAAGGCGATAGCAACGCTTGTACACATGACAATCTCTGTGCGTAAGCAACCACTACACATGGCCTCGATGTACCTTGGTGCATGTACAAGTTTGTGCATCTTTGATGCCAATGCCATGTATTTAATGTGTGCGTGCGTGCGTTCGTACGTGCATACGTATGTGTGTGTGTATTTGTGTGTGTGTGTGTGTGTGCGCGCGCGTGTGAGAGGTTCGGGGGAAAAAGGAAAAGACTTCAACAAACTACCTGACTGCCTTCATGCCCATTGACCAGATCCATTGAAGCCAGCTCCTTTTCCAGTTCCTCTTCCCCGCCTGAGTCATCAAGGTCTATGTGGAGAGCCAAAATGGCCGAGTCTGCCTCAGCATCCTCTGGCACTTGCTGCTGTTGGTGCTGGTGCTGCTGATCCTGTTGGAGTTTTGAGCAGGGAGTCATTTGCTGACCATCAAGTAATTGCGGTATTGTGAGTGCATTTGGTACAGCCGCAGATGAGCCTGGCGGGCAGCATGGGAGCACAGGGGCTCGGTTTTGCAGCCAATGCGATGCCACGCGCAAGCGCTGTGTCTGCAGCTGCAGGTCCAGCAGCTGCAATGGCCCCTGCGATCGCCACCGCTGTCTTTGCTGCCGCTGCTGTGGCGGTTGCAGCTTCGGTTTCTGCTGTTGCTGCTGTTGCTGCTGCTGCTGCTGCTGCTGCTGCTGCTGAATTTGCAGCTGAAAGTGTCCCCAAGGCCGCCACTGTTGCTCTGGCCAGAGCTCCTGCTGCTGCTGCTGCTGCTGCACTTGATGCGCCTGTGCTGTCTGGCGCAAAATTGGTTGCTGAGGTCCTTGTCCAGGCAGGAAGTTGAGTGCTTTTTTTGCAGCCAAGGGTCTGGAGACTGGGCGGGGACTTTGCTGGGCAACTAGCGCACTGGTTCCAGGTGCAGCTTGGGCAGCTGGCGCAGATGCTGGCTGCCGTGCTGGCAGGGGTGGTGGTGAGGGTGAAAGCAGATAAAAGGGATGTAGGTGGGTCAAGGGGGTGCAGAGCGCAGGTGCGAGAACTGGTAAAGGGCACCGAGGCATGTTATGCTGCAAGCAGGGACGGCTGTCTTGTGCGGCAGAAGAGCGGCCTGTGGGTGGCCCTAGAGGACCTGCAGCTGCAGTGTTGCCGTCTAGCTGCTTTAACTCAGATTGGTAGTGGTCTCTTGCGGTGATGAAAGTAATGCTTGCGGATCTGGAGCTGGGTGCCGCTTGTGCTGGTGCTGGTGCTGGTGCTGATGTTGCAGATGCTGCTGCTGCAAAGGGTGTAGAGCCGTAAATAGCAGCTGGGGTATCTGGTGCTGCAAGCAAGCATGCCAAATCCGACACGGAGACCGGCAGCTGGCATCTGGCAGGAGCAACACAACACGAAGCCCCTGCAGGTCCAGATTTCGAGGGAGTGCCAACATGTGACGAAGCTCTGAGTACAAGCGCTTGCTGAGCATTTGACTCCCCGGCGCTGCTAGCCCGCTGAACTGCCAGACGCTCGTCCTTGCCGCTAAGTTGCGAGCATAACTGTTCGACTCCCATAGAAATTTATGCACCTTAATCGCAGCAGACTTGGTGCGCGTTAAATTCAAATTTAAAACATCAAACGGATCTGCCGCAAACCATTTTAAAGTCATTTAAAACGCATTGCGCTGTTAGGTAGTAGCTTCGATGATATTTTATGAGCAAAGCCCAGAGAGCTACACCTCCTCGCGTGGCAGACACATAAAGCATGCGTCAGGAGTCAAACCATGAATGAAAGCACAGGACAAACCAGGATAAAGCAATCAGCAAGGAACCCACACTGAATGGAATCGCCGCTACGTGCCTGCGCGCTGTCTGCGCACTAGTCCTAATTTGGCGGTCACTTCTATGGCTTAATAATAACTCTAGAGTCTAGGAAACAAAATCAATTGCCCGTCCTTGTGCGGTGGGCAACAAGTCATGCTCCGCTAGGTAGTCAGCACTGTGAAACTTGGATAGATGGCGGGCGCCCCCATCACACAAGATGGTAACGATCACATGGCCTGGGCCAAGAGCACGTGCCATTTTGACAGCGCCGACGCAGTTCATTGCTGACGAGCTGCAGATGCAATGCACATTTTGTTAAGAGTTTTTACAAATGTGTGAAAAGATAGATACCCTGCATCAGCAGAGGAGTGTTATCACAACTTTCCCAGGCTTGCTGGCCACCTATGCCAATAATCCGTGGCAATATTTTAACGCTCTTTATCCCCTTTCCCTCTCAAGTAATTCTACATCATCATCTCTTAATTCTATCCTCTTTATGCAGCCCTCCCTAACATTAAATAAATCCATTGGTCCCTTTGCTTTGATACCTTTTAAGGTCACAAATCCACTGATCCCTTACATGGCTAGCTTTCATGGGTACGGTCTGGTTAAAGAAATGCTGGCTGACACACAAGCAGGATAGGCTGGACCGTACGTGTTACAAGTACTGAGTGGAGCACAAAAGCTTAGCATAAGCTATACAAGCATTGCAAGCAAGCAAGAACTGACCTGCCAATGAACAAGCCGTCATTCCTGAGCAAATATGCTGCCATCTCTACAGCCTCCCTGTCCGTACCTGTGCAGGAAAGCAAGTCAGGCTTTTAAATGTTCAAGTACTCTTGTTGACATTCATCAGGCATCAGGTCTGTTGCCAGTGGCACACATGCTCTAAACAAGGCCTTTAAAATCTCAGCCATTTAAGCACCATGATTTTGTTAAATACCAGTGAACCGCAGCAGGCTTGCCCGCCCAAATGTCAGAACGCAGATCTTTGCACTCAAAGAAGCTTACCCGTGCCATGAACTGATTTACGCTCCAACAAAAGAGGTGTGATGAGAGCAAACTAATCAGCTTACAAGAAATTAAAAATGCCTCTGAGGCTTTTCCTCACCCCGAAATGCTCTATCTACAGCTGCTTGGGCGAAGTTCTGGGTGAGACGATTGATGCCAATCCCTTCAGTTATGGTGTCAAAAGGGTTGCGCAACCTCTTACCCTCGGCCTCCTCTCTTGTGTACATTACGCCCCGTGTTACCTACGCACGTATGCTGCACATTTCACTCTTGAGATCTTGCTTCTAAAGCCAACGCTATTCATACTGTAGCCCATGCCATGCACCCATTCATCTGCTGATTTAGTTAAGTGGGAAGGGCTGCAATCTGTGATTCAGCATTTGTATGGGCATGCCTGAGAAGGGCCACGCTCACCTTATTGTACAGCCCAGAACCTGGAGGATCAATGAGGGCTATTTGAATGCGTTTATCCTTGGCCTGTGATATGTGAGCAATTTGATTGGGCGATGGATTCATTGATGTATCAGATAGGCAAATAGCATCATGCTCAGATGATACCCATGTCATAATGGCTGCACGATAAAGCTTTATTGCTAATGTGTCACTATTGTGTTGCTTCTTAACTTATGAGCTAAGTTTGGCCCGAGCGTGAAGCACCACCCCAAAGAAAATCCAAACTGTGACTGACCTTGAGGTACTGGGACACACCAGCGATTGTACCACCAGTCCCTGCTCCAGAAACAAATGCATGCAGCTTGCCCCCAGACTGCTCCCAAATTTCGCGGCCAGTGTCAAGGTGGGCCCTGCATGGGTGCACAGAAATGCACATGGCGCACACAGCACGATATAGAGGAGCTACAACCGTGCATTATGGCGCTAGGCAAGCAGTGCATTACCAGCTGCGCTGCACAAGAAAGTTGGAGGGGCGCTTTCTCAGAAAACATGCTTTACCCCCTGTTCAGTAGATGGTGCACTTGCAACAATATGGGTGCTGTATTTATGCAACTCATGGCACCTCGTCGAGGCTGACTTGAAATGATGGACCTCTGTCATGACTGCATTAGGGGAACAAAGCTTGCGCCCTCAAAACTCCATCATAAATGTCACGCACAAGATGAACGTCAGGAGGACGGCAGGAGCAAGGAAGGCCGGACCTCAAGTTTGCTGCGTTCTCAAACTGGTCTGCAAACACTGCTCCTTGTTCCTCGGCCGCCCTACGGCGTGCAACGTTGACATGGTGATCAGGGTGGGTGATTGAGACGGGTCTGACGCGCTGCACCTCAGCTCCTGCAGAGCAAGCCATGTGGGCTATGGCAAGTGAGGCTTGTAACTCTACCTAAGGAAACCATCCAAGTGGCAGCATGCGCTCAGCAGCATGTGCTCCCCAGGGGATAGTGCATTCAGGTTTTCAAAAATTTTGCAACTTTCATAAAGTCAATGTTTAAAATTTTCAGTGAAAAGTCCATGGGCCCAGGACCAAGCTGAGGCTAGGGTACGCACCCATTGCTCGAAGAATATCCACTTTTTCACGCGCTGCATCATCTGGCATAGCAATGAAGCACCTGCAAGGACACCAGTTTCAGACGATGAGCTGCATGCTGGATGAATGCATTGCCTTTGGCTTGATCACTGAGGCCGGATTTTTCTTTCTATCTTTTCCCCCTTTTTTCCTAATCTCCTAGTGTAGCACTTGTGTCTTTCAACTTACTCATTTCTTTCCTAGTGATCCTTTAACAAACGCATGCACTGGGACAGAAGTACAAGTGAACATGTGAATATTTTTCCTGGTACAAAAAGTATGCAACTACCTGCCAAATTAAGACTTAACGCGAATGAGGCCTGGCACGCTGTCAACATGCATAGTCCCAAATATGGTTAACAATACCGTGCACAAACGCCAACACTACCACCTCCAGTAGCATGCAGGAAAGCACCTGCAATTATATGCGGATGCCACCATGGCCAGGCTGACGCCTGTACTGCCTGCTGTGCCCTCCGTGATCAAGCCGTTCGGCCTCAACTGCCCAGCCTGCAGAGCCTCCTGCACTATGCGAAGCGCCACGCGGTCCTTCACGCTCCCTCCAGGATTTAGAAATTCCGCTTTGCCCAGGATCTGGCAGAGCAAAGGTAGGTGTGTGTGTGTGTGTGTGCGTGTGCGCGCATGGCGAGGTATTGGAAGAGACTGAGGTGGGGAGGTGCAGGAGCAAACATGGCATGTTCACATGAGAAAACACATGTTTACACATGTGCATGGTCACACCAGAGCACGCATTTGCTGACACAGCTTGGTGGTGCTGCTTTGTCCGGAGCAGCTCAAGCGTAGGGTCTAAGTGATGGAGAGAGACAGGTCCTCTGTGGCCTTTGGCATAAGCACTTATCTATTCACAAAATTTTAACATAGTGAAGAGTGGCCTAAATGTTGGACGAGCGAGCCCAATGCGTGCTCGGATGCACGTAATGATACATAAGCATGTGCTCAACCACTTGGCACCATGCCAGATCAACCACAAATGCCTTGCTATGTGCCTAGCCCATGTGCCACTCAAGAGGATCTTTTACCTCACATCCAGTCTCCCTGGAGAGGCTATCAATGCGGACAAGGGGTGTGTCGCCAATGAGCTCCAGAATGCCGCAATGAGTGCCATGCTCTCGTCTTTTGGTGTTGCTAGCCGGCCATCCAAGGCTGCGTTTAAGAGTCTTTGTGAAAGGCACATGCCTACAGCTCAGGAACACCTGTGAAATTAGGGGCATGGCTGTGGCAGTCAGTGCCAGGGAGGTCCTCCCCGGCAGACGAGAGAAGTCACCTTCCTTGACATGCATGGGCGGACGTGCGGATGAGGTATCTAAGATGCAGAGTTACTCACATAACTTGCTGCGACTGTTGCAGCTGCAGTGACAAGGCTTGCAGCGAGCTTACTGCTGAGAAGCCCATCCAAGCTGCAAAGCCGCATCATCCATTCTGCCTAGACAATCCAATAACAAATTTATTATTTGGTTTAAAAATGTGGCGATAAATGCATGAGCACCTCCAAGTACCGCTCTTTGCAGAATCAGTCCCGCATTTCTGAGGCCCTCGGTTCCTCCTCCGAAGCCTCTGAGGAGCCAGAGGATGAGGAATATTCCCATGATGCTGAACCTCCTGGTGTTATAGCATCATCTGAGGAGCAAGGTGAGACGCAGTCAATGCGCGCGCTGCTGCGCACGCTTTGCCAAAGAATGGCAACTGAGTGCCCCAGGTAGCCCACATTTTGACACCTATAATGTTAGTTTGATCCAAAAAAGCCTCTTTACTGAACAGCATGACCACATTGGCTCACGGCTGTGCTGCATCTGTGCTTGTGCGCTTGCAGATGTGGAGCGTGTGCCAGGCACGCCAATGGATATGCCTCTGCGACCTCCAGGTCCAGAAAACGATGATCCAGCTCAAATAGATCTGGTAGCAGCGTCAAAAGCCCTCCTCCCAACTATCCCCCTGCCTGTTGTGACCGGCCTGCAAGCTCGGCAGCTTGACCCGCGTGGCTTGGATGCTGCAAAGCCAGCAGCACCGCTATCCGGTAGCCTGGCACCTGTCAGCTTCTCCCCCTCCAAGCTTCCCAGGTCCTCACAAGGCCTTAGGCTCGGCAGCCGGCAAGCACGACAGGGTGGCCCTGCTCGCTCCCCCACTCCCCCACTCAGCCTCCACCCAAGCACAACCAGCCCTGTGGAGCAGCCAGCCAGGCCTCTTCCCCTTCCCGATTTTGACCCAATCATCAATCACCATGGCGGCACAGAGGCATTGAGCAGTTCACTGGTGCGGCAGCCGGGCAGAGTGTTTGCATCCAACACCCCAAAGCCTGCCGAGCGAGGCGCCCTGCCCCTCACAAGCAGCCCAGCGCAGGACTTGAACGCTGTTCCTGCTAATGCTACCAGCTGGGGTGTCAAGGGGGCGCTTCCCCTCACAAGGAGCCCTTCGCCCAAGCACGAGGCCTTGAATGGGGCGTCAGCACAGGTGCTGGCAGCTGCCCCAATCCAGCACCCCCTGCGCCTGCCTGCTGCGCCTGCAGCGCTGGCAGCGCAGCAGCCTGGGATGCACAGGGAAGCTGTACACCTTGTGTCCCCCAAGGGCTTGCAAGCAGCGCAGCTCAGGCAGCACATGTCTATGACAGTGGAGGACAAGATGCACCTGTGGGACGCCAGCAAAACAGGCATCTCACCCGGCTCTGGGGGCATGACACCCACCCACCACTTCCAAGCTGCTCTGTTTGACTCCCATATCCCAGCTTCTGCTATGCCCCCTGCTGTTCAAGATCCAGGCAGCCACGGAGACGCGGCTGCGCCTGAGAAAGCCCGCGCGTATGCGCCTGATTCCCGCGCGCCCGTCACCATTGGCACCACCCCAGAGGCGGAGCTGCACAGATCGGGCTCAAAAGCCCCCACAAGCGTCAGCGGCACCCCTTTTGACGATTCCATGTTCAACGCACTTGACGCTATAGAGCAGAGGTACCACATGGAACAAGGCAGGGCTCAAGCTGGGGAGATGACGCACCCACCGGAGATTCAGCAGCCTATCTTGCTGCCGCCCTCCCCCTGCCAGCTGCAACAGCAGACCATGATACAGCCCATGCCACCGTGCCAGCAGTTCCCCAAGCTGCCCAGCATCCAGCAGCCTGCTGTGATGTACCCACCGCCGCTGCAGCACAGCCACAACCAGCACGAGCAGCAGCTGCAGCAGCGCGTGCGCGTGGCTGCTCAATGGCTAGGCACTAACGCGCCCGTGCTGCCAGCCTGCCCTTCCCCCACCAGTGCTCCAGGGGACACAGATGCAGGCTGCCCTGGGCATGCTGCACCCACACCCTGCCTGCCGCAGCCACGGCCCTCCACCCAAGCCTCTCTACCCGCAGCTGCCCCAGCAGCAGGCCTGACGCTGGCCGGGGCGACTCATGTCCGTCCTGAACCTCCCCCCTCAGTAACTGCCCCGTTTCAGTTCCCTGTGCCAGCGCTGGCCCCCTATCCCAGGGAGCCTGCCCTCCTTGGCACGTCCGCCGCAGCTCTGGCACTGCAGCATTCTCAGCCCTCTGGCGTACCCCCCGGTGCAGCAGTGTTCAGGCCATGTCAGGCTCAGCTTAGCCAACTGGTGGGCGAGCGCCGTCCAAGCCTGTCATTGCTGGCACAGCCTGCGCAGCTTGAGCAAGGGCTGTCGGCGCTCCCGCAGCCCCCTCCAGGTATGTGCTTGCACCCATGTCGTGCAAGCTGCACGCACAAGTCAGAGGGAGCAACCGAGCACTTAGCATCCCCAGGCACACTGCTTTCTTTCTTTATCCTGCGAATCCAATGGATCTGGTCTGGCCTTGTGCTGCTGTCACCATGACGGGTGAGACTGTGCGCGTCATGCACGTCGCCTGCAGATCCCGCAACCTGCCTCACTTGCGGTGTGCATGGCCAGCAAATGAAAGGGTCTCTCTGGTGACCTTGCCCAGCGCCATCAGCCTTCCATGGTCCGTCAGAGCTCCTAGCTGCTTGAAAAGTGCCGCGCCTTATTAACCAGCCTCATGCGCTTCACAAGCAGGCAGTGTACGCACCTGTTTCCTGCTGTCCCACGCACTCAATGCAGGAACCTGGCCATCCTCAGAGCAGCGCACAGTGCACCGCACCTCAGTGCCGCCCAGCAACAAGAGCACACCCATGTCTGCTGGTTACTGGAATGCGCTGGAGGCCGTATTGGAAGACCCCTTTGGGGCAGCCATGAAGGGTGCGTGCTGCAGCAGGGCTGCTAGATTGTGGCAGGGATGAGGAGGTGGAAGGGAAGCAAAGGGAAAAAAAAAGGGTGTATGAGAGTTAGGGTTTGAGGGCGATCTTCGGCTTCTGATTTGACTTGGAGCTTGAGACGATAAGCCAAGCGTACTATTCTACAGGCACATGCCTGCGGAGCACCTAGGCAGCAGCATGGCTGCATGCGTGACCCCGCCACGCCTTGCTTCACCTACCTGATGAGAGCCTGCATTGGCACACTTGCCTCAACAGCCAGAGTAGGCTAGTACCCTGGTAATGCCCCAAAAACGTGCTTGCAGGTGTGGCTCCGCCCCCTCCCGCCAGCGCTGCGCAGACAGGGCAAGGTGCTCCTCTTCAGCAGCAGCAGCAGCTGCTGCACCATGAAGGAGAATTAAGCAGAACGCTCTTCCCTGCTGGGATGGTACAGGCTGACCAGCTGAAGGAAGCCCTCCAGCCTGGGACCACACACTCTGGAGAGCACGAGGGTGACGCCACTGCCCCCATCAAGCTGACCACCGGCCCCTCCCCCCTCCCTGTCAAGCACCTCACATTCACACCCCTAGACAGCCGGGCGCGCCAGCTGCCCGAGACCAGTCCTGGCCCAGCTGGCCCTCAAGGTGTGCAGGCCTTCCAAGCAGGCCAGCCACATGAAGGCAAGCAGTCTACCTGCCAGCAACAGCCACAATTGCAGCTCTGCCAGCAACCTCAGCTCCTGGGCCCATCTATCCCTCAAGGCGCACGTGCCGGGCTTCTAGCGCCCCCTCAGCACGCCAGAGCAGCTGGGGCACGCACTGCTGCAGTCAGTGTGTGCGTGGATGCAGCCTGTGCGCATGGCAAACTGGAGCAGGGCGCCAGTGGTGAACCCCTTGTGGATGGAGCCGGCAGCGTATCAGGCAGGATAAGGGGCGCCAACGCGGTCGGCCAGCAGGAAGCAGCAGCGGTCGCACCAGCTGTAGCACTGCTGCCGGTTGGTAATGCTGAACACGGGACAGCAGCAGGCCCTGCGGCAGCAGCAGTGGCAGTGGTGGGGTCCTTGGCTGCAGCATCTGCAGGTGAGTCAGCGCAGCCACTGCCTCCCTTGCTGGACTGCCAACAAGGGCTTCCAGCAGCATTACCTCAGCCTCCAAAGGCAGAGCCGCCTGGATCCACCTGCCACAGCCACCAGCAGCCAGGTGTGCATGCTGGTTCAGCTGCCCTTTACCAACAGGTGCAGGAGCAGGCTCCTCAGGCCCCCTGCCTGCCTGCAGAAGACCCGCATGATGATGAAGATGATCTGGCAATGATGGCCGGTGGGGAACCTTTGGGGGGACAGTCCCAGCATGCCCACCAGGTACGCTTTCCAGAAGATCTGTGTCAGGAGCAAACTTGTTCGACAAATGTCAAACAATGCCACTCTTGTCTGTGACCATCATGGCCGCCAGTGCACTATCGCCATGCCTTGCACAAGCACTGCTAGCACAGGACCCTTGCCTGCGCTCATTTTGGTGGTTTGGTGGTGCTCAGGCTCACTGTCAGAACAACTCCTAAATGTTTGCAACACCTTTGGATGATATTTTCATGTGACAGGATGCATGCTGCCCAGCCCTTGGGCTGCATTCACGTCAAAAGCCTGCTTGACGAGGTTTAAGTGTGCAAGTGCCTCTGATCGCCTTATCAGCGCGTTTGCCTGTGTTGCGATGCGCAGGCCCGCCTGAACCTTCTGGCCTCATGCTCCCAGTTTGGGGCAGGCGCAGGCAGCCGTAGCATGCCAGCCGCTGCAGTGGGTCACTCCCAACAGCAGCCGCAAGGTAGCCTACCGCACAATAGAAGCAGCATGACTCCCCGCCCCTTGTCTTCGGCCTCCCACACACTGGGCAGCTTGGATGGATCAGGCAACTCAAGCACGCGCCGGGTGGGATTAGGGGTGGGGCTTTTGTGGCTTTTGAGAAGGTTGCAGTCACAGCAGGAGGTTACCAGCTTTGATTCAGTGCTTACTATTACAGCTGTCTGGCCTGCCCTGCCGACCTGCTGGTGCTTGCGCTTCTTTGCAGTATTACCGCTTAGACGACTACCTCCCTGCTGACGTCGTGCAAGTGTACCGGGAGCAGTTTGGTATAACTCGTGACCTGTACAACTGGCAGGTGGGTCTAAAGATCAAGCCCTGGGTATGCATTTGAGCATTCTCCCATCCTACATTTTATCAATGTTCCAAACCTTGAGAGGAACTTAACACTTGGTTTTAGGTCCATGCTTATTCATATGCACAGTATCAACTAACTTTTCAATAACAGTTTAAAGCAAAGGTAACCATGCAAGGTCCAGCATTCATTCTCTTTATTTGATTTTACCCTTGCCTGAACCGCATGGTGTAGTAAGAAATGCACTCTTTCCTCATTCAACACTCAGGTGGAAGCTCTGGGGGCACACCTCGAGAAGCCAAAAGTCCTGCAAGGCTGTAACTTTGTGTTCTCTGCCCCAACCAGGTGTGCTTATGAATTATTAGGCCATGGAATGGCGCATGCTTGCATTTGCGCTCGTACCTGGATTTTTTGGCGGACAACTGACATCGCTTAGTGAATGGGTGTAAACACAGTGGATTGACTCTCGCGTCGTACTCTTGGGATCAGTATTCTTGAGTGTTAGCTTTGCTATTTACTCAATACTTTTTTATTCAGCTGGTGCCCACCTGTCTGTACGCAGTGCGGGTAAAACAATTGTTTATGAAATCCTTGCACTAAGGCGGCTGATCAGCACAAACAAGCCGTTCATGCTAGTGCTGCCAACAGTGGTGTTGTGCCAGCAGAAGGTGCGTAAGTAGTACATTTTCCCTTCCACGTTGGTCGTTTGCTTTCTTGATTGTGAGTATCTTGAAGAAACCCAGATGTACTGCTCTTCTTTATGGGCTTGAGTGTGAATGACTCTGTGAGATGATAAAGCCATTGTTGATGCCCCTCTGTCAACATGATGCCGGACAAGTAAAGCAAACATATGCACATACCCACTCAATGATCGATTTATTTGCATGTACTCACTCTATGATATCCTCATTGGAGCAAGTTGGCAGATGTTTTTGCCGTGCTATCTGTCAGGCATTGCGCAGTCATTTGAAGTGCAATCTTCTGCTTACAATGTGTGCTTTGTTTTATGAGAGGACGGCTGCTCTGGACCATCTTTCATTGGAGGCAATAAGCACAGTTTAAGTGTCAATCTGCATGCCTCACTGCTGGTCGATTTGCCATAATGCCTAATCGCAACCCACAATGGCATACTTGTGAATTTTCAGGCAGAGACACTTGATGTCCTTTTGGCCTCCGAGTCAATCAATAAGAAGGTCAAACGGTTTTTTGGTGGTGTGAACAGCAGGTAACTGAGATATTTCCTAGAATTACTTTAGCAATACATGGACTTGCAGCAACATGCACAGGCTGTGCAAGCTTTGCAGCAACGCTCAAAATGTACTTTCCAATTAAATGTCAAAGCACTGCCCAGTCTTGCTCCCATTGTTGCAGGGGGGCATACATTGAGAAGGACACTGGAGCCCTTGTGTGTACCATAGAAAAAGCCAACCAACTAGTGGGGCGCATGATGGAAGAGCAGAGCCTCGGGGAGCTAGGGGCACTGGTTGTGGATGAGCTGCACATGGTGGCAGATGATGACCGGTGTGTAGTGCTAGAAGTTATGAGTCGCGTGCGCATGCACTGGCAGTATGCATATGCATGCGCCTATGGATTGCTACTTTATGTTGCACTGGAGCAAGGATGCACAAGACGAGCATTGAGAGTGATTGGTCCATACTAAGACCACAGCAGCACCAGAATTTAGGCGGCTCAAATTTTGCGCCCTTGTCTGTCTGCAGAGGCTACCTCCTAGAGCTACTGCTCACCAAGTTGCGCTTCTCAACAGCTACAATGGAGACATCCACTGGTAAACATACATTGTGGATGGGGCGCTGCAGCGCATGCGCAAACTCTGCTAGTAGGCCAATCCTTCATTTTTCTGAAGGTCAATAAAATTTGCTATGAAATAGTTCCCAACCCATTTGTCGTTCCAAAATATGCAATTTATGATACTGACCTGTACAGACCCAAATGAGGATGATGGTGAAGAGGATTTTTCATTGAGGGATGATGTTCAAGTCATTGGCATGTCTGCCACAATGCCAAATGTTGCTCAGGTGAGGTGCCTGTGCAGCCTTAGTAAAAAAAAACATCTAACGTTCTTTGCCTTGGTATACAAGCTCTGACCTTCCTGCTTTTCAACATGCCTCACTTGTGCACACTGTAAATGATGGCTGCTAGTTATTGGAACAGCCTCTTGTCCTGAGGACATGTATGGGAACTACGCTGATTTTTCTTAAATTTGCCGGTGCTTTCAGGTGGCTCAGTGGCTGGGGGCAAGGCTCTACATTACTGATTTTCGACCAGTGCCTCTTGCAGAGTTTGTCAAGGTACATCAAACTATGTTGGCTGCAGGGATAAATGTTCGTAGCTCATGTATCTTTAGTGAAGGGCTACGATTGGCCAGCATGGAGGCAAACAAAGCAGACTTGTCTTGCCTGTTCAGTATGTTAGTGGTAAGAAGCCTGGAGTGAGAGATGTTTGAATGCCTGTTTAATATGTTAATATGTTTGAATGCCAGGCTCTTTCCACCTTTCATGCTCTTTGTTTGCACTTTGCTTTTGATCTGTGACACACGGCCTTGTAGGACGGACGCAACATATGGGACCCCCGCAAAGATGCATGTGTGCGCGTCCTAGAACCACCTTACGAGACATGGGCAAAGAGTGATCCAGATCTAGTGGCACTCCTTGCCAAAGAGACCACAGATGCAGGCAAGAATTTGTGACAATAATTGAGTGACATACATGGAACATGTTGCAAGCGGGGCTCTCAGGCATATGAAGCACTGGCATTGTATACACAAGCTTGTATTGCCTCAACTTCACCGTTGACTGCAACCTTGCTTTCACACTAGTGATTCTTTTCCCCCGTCAACCTGTGCCTTGTTGTGCCTCGGTCACGGGCTTTGCTGCAATTGGAGCACAGCTTCTCCACCTTGGAGTGAAAGCTGCGGCAAAGTGCTGCATTTCCTATGTTTATTGTTTAAACCTGGTGTGGCTCATGCCTGTTCCTGCAGGCCACAGTATCCTGGTGTTCTGCCCCAACAAAAGGATATGTGAGCATGCTAGCATGATGGTGGCAAACCTCTTGGGGCAAGTGGCAGAGAAATCTGGCACCCCTGGAAAAGGAAGTGTCGTTTCGCCCGCGGGTGAGTGTTTACGGTTTTAAATGAGAGGTTTGTCTGGCCACTCACTTTTGCCCTCAACTTGCTGAGTTCATTTGATAGATTTAGGACCCATCTATACTGGAGCAAGTGTGCATTCCGTTCTGGATTTTGGAGCAAGTCCAGCTTCTAGCCTGCGTCAATAGCTTGCACGCCTGAGGACACAACATCTTTGCCTGCTGCCAACTATGCTTTCTGCTGAGCGGTGTAAGTACGGTCCTCCAAATCCTCGAAATTGACATGCTTGGGACCTTGGCTTGCAAACAGGCAGCCACTACAATGCTTGACAGAGCACCATCTCTCAACCAAACGAGCTTGAGGTGGCACAGGCCATCCTAGGAGCACCTCTGACCTGCTTCTGCTTAGGGCCCCGAAGCCTGTCCAAGCACACTCCACAGCACCCCATGCCCCTGCTCCCGTGCATCACTACCTGCAGGCTTGCAGGCCTCCATGCTGCTGGGTGTGTCTGGCTCAACAGCTGCACACCAAAAGCCGCAAGCACACGCCCCTGGGTCACGCACCGCCACGCTGAATGCCCTGAGCCAGATTATAGGAGTGCACCCCGTGCTGCTCGATGTCGTGCCCAAGGGTGTTGCGTTCCATCATGCAGGTATTTGAGGTTATGGGTGGGTTGCGTGGGAGGGTGTGGGGCAGTGCATGCTTCTGGACCAGTGCTCAGCTGCCCGTGCCTGTGATGCTTGCTGAAGCCACATGCAGCCCTAGCAGCAGGCGCAACAATGCCTATATGTTACAGTCCAAGGCGTGCCATGTTGCGACATGTCACATGTGGCAATGGTGTGTAAGGTGAAACGAAGTGGACTGCAGAACCCTTTGCAGCCTCCCGTTCCTTCCTGGGGCCTGAGCCAACTTCTTGCCACTGACCCTCACCTTCCCTGCACACAAATCCACGCAAAGTAAGCAAGGCTGACGGACATGGCACGCATGTATGCCGCTCGACTCACAGGCCTGTCCACCGAGGAGCGTCAGCTGGTGGAGTCCGCCTACAACAGCGGCGCCGTGAGCGTGCTCTGCTGCACCTCCACCATGGCCGTGGGCGTGAACCTGCCTGCACGCAGGGTGGTCTTTTACAAGCCCTTCGTTGGCATACAGGAGAACCGGCTCAACGTTGCCCAGTGAGTGGGAAGCCAAATGTTTTTGAAGGCCTTGCCAGCACAGCATGTGCCCGCTGCAACAGGCCTTGCCTGCGCAAGTGTCATCAAGGCTGTGCATGCCCAAGGTTCCTGGAGGCCTGGCTTGCACATGCGCCAACTGCACTGTCCAGTGCCTGGGGCCCTTGAGGCCCTGCATGAACACATATGCCAACTGCCCTGTGCTTTTGCAAGATTCCTTTTCCCCAGCAGTCAGCAAAACTTGGGTCTTTGACAACATTCTGAAAAATGGCCTTAAGTGACAGCAGCAAGCCAGCAACAACATACGGGCAGCACGACAACCGTAAGCCAATTGTGACCTTTTGCTGTAGGTACCGGCAGATGGCAGGGCGGGCTGGGCGAGCAGGCATTGATGAAGCAGGTGGGTGAAATTGGCACCTGCCTGCTGTGTCACATGATGTTGTTCCCCACCCTCACGTGGCCATGCAAACAGATCCTCCTGCTTTGCAGGCTTAATGCCTTACTAAACAGAACAACTTTGAATTTTAAGTCGACACTCCCCTCAAGAGGACCGATGCACGAGCCCCCAACCTGACCTTTTCAAAAATACATTGGTCGGCGTTCAATTGATGCAATGGTCACAACCACAGGAGAGAGCATCATCATTGCGCATGCCAGCCACGGGCCCTACTCAGCAGCATCTCTGGCCAAGCTAATCCTGGAACCCGCTGCACCCATTACCACCTGCCTTGTGGAGCATAAGCGCGGAATGAAGAGGGCGCTGCTGGAGGTGTGTTGCCTTTCACAGAAATGGCAAGATGATCAGAAATAGGAGCTCGTACTGACGCTGCACTGTTGCTGTGCAGCATGTTTACATTTGTGCTAGGAGTGCCTGTGCATGTGTGCATGTGCTGAGAGTGCTGTGTAACAAACCATAAGATTTAGACGAGGCGCACTTGCTGCTGTTCAGCAATGTAGCTGTCAACACTCATGCAGGACCATGCAGGTCCTGGCTGTGTTGTTGCATACGCAATCTTTATGGGGTTAAGGTGGGCACTTCGAGCTAGCAGACTTGTCTCTTTCTGTGTTCTCAATATGTGCTGCTTTCTGGTGCTTTTGCTTCTGCAGGCCGTTGCCAGTGGGGCCGTCTCAAGCGGTGGCGACATACAAATGTTCATTGGGGTAAGCGCTGCGGCAGCCCCTTGCTGAACATTTTGGGACAATGACAAGTGCGCAGCGCTGTCCTAAGTTCAGTGACATGTTTGGTTGAAGCATGGGCTCTCAACCTGAAAGTGCAGCTACGCGCTGCTTTTGTCAAGCAAGAGCATGTGCAGCGAGAGTCATGTAACTTTCCACAACTTCTTTTTTGCAAACCTGGACATAATTAATTTTAACATACATTCTGCCCTGTTTGCAATCCAGTCCACCTTGCTCTTCTGTGTGGAGGGCTACGAGGTTGCTGCCAAGGCCACAATGGCCGCCTTGAGGTGGCTCAAAGACTCTGGCTTCATCATGTGAGTGGCCTAGAGCCAGCTGGCTGCTGTCCTTCTTATGCATTCATCACCTTGGTTCACGTATTGATGCTCTTGTTAAGAGGCCACACACAAGCAAGCCGCAAGCTTGCAAGAAGATTTGCGTGCTCCTCTACTTGGACATGGTCCTCTGCCATGTGGGTCTGCGCCTTGAGCTCACCTGCCTTCAGAATTTTGCTAACCTGGGGCCCTCCCCTTTTGCCTGCCTTGCCCCTCCACTAACTCCCCCTTCTGGTGCACCCTCCTCTTGCCTGCCATGCACCCCAGCTTGGACAAGGCTGCAGGTAGCGAGGGCAGCTGGCTGGCAACACCCCTGGGCAAGGCCACACTGGCATCCACCATGGACCCTGCGGATGCGCTGCTCATCCGGACAGACCTGCAGAAGGCACGGGAGCAATTTGTGATGTCCACAGAGCTGCACCTCACCTTCCTGGTGGTGCCCGCCAACAACCATGACATCACCCCCGACTGGAAGACGTGGGTGGAGGGGACGGGGGCGGGTTGATTACACGGCCTGCAAAGCACTGGCTCGCCAAGGGCATGCCTGAGCCCTAGCTGTTTGAGGGTGCTCTTGGCGCTAATGACGCTGTGCAAGGTGTATCCAGATTGCTCCATCAGCTAGCTTAGCTACACAGCAAATTTGGCGTGCAGGTATCAAGACATACTTTTTTGCCTCAAGGGCCCCGAGAAGCGGGTCATGACCCTGGTGGGCGTCAAAGAGGGGTACGTGAACAACCGGATGCAAGGCAAGGTCAACAAGCGCGCGCTGGAAAGTGACAAAAAGGTATGTGGAAGAAAGTTCATCATTTAAGAATCTTGAATTAAGATGCATCTCATGGAGACATGAACCTCATTTGCCCTCACTTACAGGCTTTGCATCCGGCACCACCTCATGATTTCATGCACATTTGATGAGAGGAAGTGAAGTATATGTCCCTTGAAGCACATGGCTGAGCTGAGCTTAGTTATAGCAGATGTACCTTGCTCAAGCTCAGGGTTTGCTTTTCAAACCTATTGTTTACCCAGGAATCAAATTGTGTTGAACAAAACAACTTTCTATGTTAAACCAAGCCTGAAAAATGCAAGTTCACCGCGCATTTCCTCCTGAGCAATTCCTGGACATCTGTTGCTGTGTTGTGCTTTTGCGGACGTCGCCCTCATACTGCTTGCATGTGGCTCTCCTTTTCCATGCTCAATGATGCCAGGAGGACGAGCGGCTCTCCAGGAAGTTATTTGTGGCGCTTGTGCTGCATGAGGTCATCAATGAGGTGCCCATGGACACGGTTGCCGCAAAATACAAGATCAACAGGAGCATGATTGCCAGATTGCAGGTGAATCCGTGTCTTCTCCGGCGCTCCGGTCCAATTTAGTGCCTGATTTTGACTTGGGCTGCGGGGGCTGGCAGGGATGCTCCTGACCGTCAAGGCCATGTTGCCATATGGACAAGACAGAAGCCCAACCAAGGCTGGGCCCAAAAACAGTGATGTGCAGGCAGTCTACCATACCCATGGCCTCAGCCCCATCCCTTTATTTCTTTTTTTCCTTTAAGGTGCTTAAGGCTTAAGTCCCTTTATGTCTGCTCCTGCCCAGGAAAATGCCACCAAGGCGGCGGGCATGGTCTCGTCCTTTTGCAGCCAAATGGGATGGTCAGACCTGGAGCACCTGGTGGCCAAGTTCCAAGGTGAGGACACAGATCAAGTCGTGCCTGCAACGTTGTGTCAAGTTCCAATGGGATGGAAGTAAGAACAGATGCCTCCTGAGACAGCGCATTGCATAGATTTAAAAATCACGCGCGAGTGTGTGGGTGTCAGTGACTAGATAAAAGGCAGGTGCACTTTTGCAATACCCACATCCCAGAATTTGCCAAGAACGCCTGCAAAACGGCAAAACGGCCATGATATGGTTATGCGATCAAGAAGCAAGTGCACGCGCAGATGTATCAATAAGGATCAGCAAAGCAACATTCTGCCTTCATTTCTCCGGCCGATGTTCGTGCAGGATGAAAAAGCACATCAACTCTGCAGAGTTGCGCTAAAGCAATGGCATATTTGAAGCTAATGTTTGATAAGCAACGGCCAACAAGGTCCTTTGGCAATGGCATTAGCGATTGCCTACGTTATGGAAGTGGCTTCAGCATGAGGCAGAGCTGTGCAAAAGCAATAGGCTAGCATGTTAAGTGCACGAGCCACATGAGCACCATGCCACGCCATATCAAGTGATCGCATGTTGCTTTTATGGAACGTTTCAATACAGTCTTGATTTATATTTTGTGCTGGCATGCCGGCTTTGCAGGCCGCATCAGCACTGCTGTGCGGAGTGATATTGTGGAGCTAACAGGCATCCCAGGAGTCAAAGGCTACCGTGCGCGCGTGCTGTACAAGGCAGGGTGAGTGCAGGCAAGCATCTCACTGTCATGCAAATTTCCGCCTGATCGCAAAAAAGTGAATCTTGCAAATCCTTCCTTGGTCGTCGCTTTCCCTTTGCAACCTTACATTGTTACCCAAGCACCCGTCATTCAATTACTATGCTCTACTTACCAATGCTTCAGGCTCAAGACACCTGAAGATGTGGCTAACTGTACGGTTGACCGCCTGACAGACATTCTGCTGGCAGGTGAGCATCATTTTGTGCAGCAGATGCAAGCTTCTCTTACTCCCTTGGGGCCAGGTGACCAGATGATGGCGGGCGACTGACGAATATTGGACTCTTTGTCCGCATGAGGTTGATGATCAGCCCTTGTCGCCTCAGCCTTGGGGTGTGTCACGTTTCATCAATTATTGAATGCTCAACCCTTCAAAGCCTTGGTACAGTCCTTGAATACCCCGGAGACTGAAAAGCTTGCTGATTGTATTAAGACTCCACCCCAACACAAGTGAATTTTCCCAGGAATTTTCCCCTTTAACGCAGCGTCCTTGGGATCCAAGAACCTGAATGAACAACAAAAGCGCAACAATGAGAAGCGGGCAGCGCGCATGATCCACCAGGTGAGGTAGATGCATGTGAAAAGCATGTTTGTTGATTGTCCAGGGCATGCAGGAGTTATTGCTGCCAAGTTTGTACCTAGTCGACCTAGTAGTTTGTCTTGAATTGATCATGACGAGTTGCTGAAATGGGTGCCTCCTGTTTTGTGATGCTCACCAAAGAAAGTAAGCAGAGCAGTCTCACGTCTTGATTGTTCATCCGTGACGGCCACATCCTTGGACAGGGGGCCATCGAGTACTGCAATGCCAAGGCAAACAGCCTCCAAGCTGAAGCCATGGAGCTGCTGGAAATACAGCGACGGAATCAGCTGGTAAGGTTTGCCACTGTGCCCCCTAAAATTTTGCCTTGCAGTGCGTGCAGTGCTCTTGGGTCCAAGCAGGCCATGCTGATGCATAGCCGCGCACTGCAAAAGCTGCTCTGTCCAAATTGGGACAAGGGTGCATGCTTGGCATTGCCATGGTCTCTTGCGTAGAGCCCTGCACCAGACACCACATCCTGTGCAAGGTGCGCATGTCCAAGCTTGGATGCGTAATTTTGGGACCGTGCTCGGGCGCTTGTGCGCCTGTAGGTTGGCTCACCAACAGTGTGCTTGCATGTCCATGAGTGCCATGCTTGCGTCCATGTGCGCTTGCATGCATGTCTGCTCGCGCCCTAAGAGACATGCACGCCCTGGGCCTTGACCCCAGCCCAGCCCAGGCAGGCCGCACTCTTCCCTCCCGAATCCGCCCGTGTCGTAGCACCTCTGCTTTGCTGCTGCATTGCCGCAGGCAAACGCGCGCCTGCGCGACTCCTTGGGCACGTCACACTCAGACCCAGGGGGCTCACCAGCGTCAAAGTCCAGTCCCAGCACCAGCCCCAAGAAAGGACAGACCCCCCACAGCAAGGCCCACGCACCCCGCACCCCGCAGCGGCTGCAGGGCAGCAAGCTGTCGTCTCCAGCTAGCAGCAAGGGCCGTTTGCAGCAGACGCCAAGGTCAGTGGCTAAGGTGTTCCGAGCTGAGGGGCCAGGCAGCAGCACAAAGAAGCGGGGCAGGGGAGGCCAGGCTGTCCGGAACCCGCAGGCAGCTAAGCGGCTGCAAATGGAACTTGAGGGCAGGGAAGGTGCGGGGAAGCATCCGGTTGGGGAGGCAGGAGGCCCGATGCCCAGCACTGCGGATGCGGATGCGGGGGTGAGTGCGGAAGCTGGGAGTACAGGGCAAGGGCTGGCAGCGCAGCAGCCCCAGCAGCATCAGGCCCAGCAGCAGCTGCAGCCCCACCAACAGCCTCAGCCCCAGCAGGCATTAGAGCACTATGCCCTGCATCCACCTGCTGCGCAGCAGCAGCAGCAGCAGCAGCCGCAGCCTCTGCAGCAGCCCCAGCAGGCATTAGAGCACTATGCCCTGCATCCACCCGCTGCGCAGCAGCAGCAGCAGCAGCCGCAGCCTCTGCAGCAGCATGCTGCTGCTGCTGCTGCTTCCATGGCCATGCCACTTCAACCACCACCACAGCCAGGGCCAGCAATCCGGCATCTAGGCCACCAGCAGCTGCAGTCCATGCCAGCCCTGCATGCCCAGCAAGGGACGAATGTGCCCCCGCCCCCCCAGCAGCACCCAGCCCCTCAGCAAGTGCCTTATGTGCTCCCTCCCCAAGTACACCATCACCGAGGACCACACACGGTCCCTACACCATACCAGCACCTGCAGCAGCACCCACAGCAGCAGCAGCAGCAGCACCCTCAACATCAGCACCCCAAGCAGCAGCACCCTCAACAGCAGCAGCAGCAGCAGCGACAGCAGCAGCAGCAACAGCAACAGCAACAGCATCTGGGGCAGCAGCACCCTCAGCAGCAGCACCCTCAACAGCAGCACCCGCAGCAACAGTATCTGCGGCAGCAGCACTCACACTTGCCGCACCCGCAGCACCAGCATGCGCACTTGCAACACCCGCAGCAGCAGCAGCACTTGCAGCAGCAGCACCCACAGCAGCACCCACAGCAGTATCTTGGTGCTCTTCCCCAGCGCAGGCCCAGGGAAGAGCAAGGAGCTGACCATGCAAATGCTGATGGGGGCCTAGGCATGCCGCCCAGCAAGAAAAGAGGGGTGGATGGGAGTGACACAATGTATCATCCACAGCAGCAGCAGCAGCAGCAGCAGCAGCAGCAGCAGCACCACAGAGACCAGCACCACGCTGTGTGCTCCTCGTCAGTCCATCACAGACAGGAGGCTCCTGTAGAACACTGCCAGCCCACAGGCGTGCAAGCATTGAATGTACAGCAGCAGCAGCAGCAGCAGCAGCCGCCGCCGCCTTGGCAACCAGGTCTGCCACAGATTTTGCAGCAAAACCCACCCTGGCAGCCTCCACAGCAACATGCGCAGCCACCGCAGCCACAGCTCATGCTGGCGCAGCAGCAGCAGCAGCAGCAGCAGCAGCAGCAAAGCGCCCACCCCTCAGCCAAAAAACACCAGTTGTCCAAGATAGGGATGGGTCAGGCGCCCCTAGTGGCCTCTGAGCAGCAGCCGCAGCAGCAGGGGGCCTTGCTCGTGCGCACACCTGCCGACTTGCGCGCGCTGCACAAAAGCCTGAGGCAGGCTGGTCGCTTCAGCTACCAGCTGCTGCTGGCCCCTATTAAGGGCGCCGCCCAGGTGACCCTGCCCCACCCGCACAAGGGTTCCAGCAAGGGCTCTGGCACCAGTGGCAGCGGTGCAGGCAAGGCTGGCGCGGGCAGCGGGGTTACAGATGGTGAGGGTGGCAGCAGGGCCAGCAGCAGAGCCTGCCATGGCTCATGCAGCGGCAGCAGGGGCGTGCAGGGTGCCACAGATGGCGATTGCAATGGCAGCAGCTGTGGCGGGCCGCTGTTCGGGCCGCTGGCCACGCTGGTGGAGGGGGTGGCGCTGTGTGTACCTGGCGGGCAGTGCTATTACGTGGAGCTGCAGCCTGGTGGCTCTGCGGGTAAGGCGTCAGGGTGCGCGGGGCAGGGGCCAGCTGGGGCGGCCGCAGCTGAGCTGCACCAGCACCAGCAGCAGCAGCAGCAGCAGGAGATGGCGGCGCTGGTGCGGGCTGTGCTCATGGATGCAGACACCTTGAAGGTGCGTGCTCAAGCACGCCCATGCATGTGCTCCATGCCTGTCCTGGGTGGGGCCCCTGCGTGCAAGGCGTCCAGAGTGACTGTGACTTGGGCGGCATGTGGCGCTCCCCCTGCCCGTCATGCTTGTGCTTGAAGCGCTCATTCGCACATATAATTGCAACACAGTTGGATCAGCAAGGGGAAAACCCACTTTGCCCTGCCCACCGCCTGCTCCCCACCCCACCAGCTGGTCCTGGGTGTGAGCTGTCCATCGCGCCTTCCTGCTGTCTCGTGCACTGCGCGCGCAGATCACGTTCAGGCTGAAGGAGCAGTTGACTGCGCTAGAGATGAACGTGCAGCACCTGCGCATGCTGGCCCCTGCTGCCGGCGAAGGCCCAGGCGCTGCGGCAGCGCCCGCTGCTCACCCACCACAGCCTGCGATTGCCTCAGATGGGGTGGTAGAGGGTGTCAGGGGCGGCTTGGATAGAGCGCTGGCTGCCAATTGGGACGTGAAGGGCCCTGTGGTTGACGTCCTGCTGGCCGTGTGGATCCTGGTGAGCATGAGTATGGCAGCAGCCACTTTGGCCACCTCCGCCTCCACGCTGCCCTTGTTGCTGTTAGCCCATCTGCGTGCCCACCTTCTACCTGCCCTCACATCAGCATGCACTTGCGTCACCAAGCCCATGTGCTGCTTGCAACTGCTTGGTGAGCACGCATGTCACCGCCTTGCCCACCTGCACCCTCTCCATGCGCTGCATCTGTGCTGCCCTTACACCTGTCTCCATGTGCTGCCTTGTTGCTGCCCTAACATGCTCTCCGTGCGCTGCTCCGTGCTGCCCTAATATGCTGCCCCCCCACTCCCTGCGCCCGCTTTAGCCCCACGTCCCCTGCTCCCATTCCGCCCTCTCTCGTGCTGCCAGGAACCTGACAACAGACTGGTGTCCGAGTTCAGCAGTGAGGGGCGGACCGGCAAGAAAGCCAGCTCAAAGGTGTGGCACATGCAGCGAGCTATGTTTGACTCAAGCAATTCTGTGCACACACCACTTGATGGCTCGCGTTCTATCCAATGGCCGAGCAAGTTGTGCCCCTGATCTGCTACGATGCCCAATGCCCAAACAAAGCTGTGCCTCCAGCCCTTGCTGCTACTGCTGCCTGGGAGGAGCAGGCGTGCCTGTGATGGCAACCGTTAAATTTCTGTGTCAATTGCGCACGCAAACATGTCGGCGAGGTAGCAGAGGGCTATTCTGAGTCACAGCATGCTCTCAGCGCATGCGTGCATTTGGAGCATGCAATTGGTTTCACCCTGATGCATTGTGGACTGATTGATGGTCCGCACATGGAATTACAACAGCCAGCAGCTATTTTGCTTTCTGTGAACGCCACCCAGGTGCGCTACCTCAAGTTGGTATCACCATCTGTGCACTCGTGCACAATTGATCCTCGAGTTGATCTCACCGTCTGTGCACTCGTGCACAAGTGATCAGTGATCACACACCCTTGGCCCCTCTGCTTGTGCGTGCCTGGCAGGTCCTGGAGGAGCTGCTGCAGCAGCGCGCAGGCAAGGCTGTTGTCAAGGATGTGCTGCAGTCTGCAGCACCCTCCAGCGCCCCTGTACAGCCGTTGCAGGTGGCCATTCCTTTGAAAGGTGGGACACGTGCTCCTGATGATTCTGATGATCATCCCTGCCTGCAGCGCGTCACGAGCAGGCACGGGCGTGCAGGCATGTCGTGCGGTGCAACTTAGCAGGTCACCAGCTTGTGTTTCTGAAGCAGCTGTCTTGGAAGCCAGGTGCTGCTGCGCTGCAGCTTGAGACACTGCCTTTGTTACGTACATTTGACGCCCATACCCAATGTGTCGGCCTCAACTTTGCTCAACGTGCAGGCTGCACCTCTTCTACCAGAGCCGCCGGCAGCAGCACCATGAGTAGCAGCATGCCAGCCTGGTGCGGCATGCGCCAGCTGGAGGTGCTGAAGCAGGTCGCGATCACGTGCAAGCTGTACGACCGCGTGCAAATCGAGCTGCAGAGCTACGGGCTGCTTCCCCCGTTAAGGGACATAGAGATACCGCTGGTGGGTAGCGGACTGCGTGTTGGTGTGTGGGTTGTCAGGGGCAGGCGCAGTAATGGCTGGCAAAGATAGTGTGCCCATTTTGGGGGCAAGGCGAGAGTGCTCCAGGCATCTCAAAGGACGTTGCTCTGCCTGCAGCTCAGTCCTGCAAGCAGAGGCGTGGTGCAGGCATGTCGCCTCGTGCGCACAGCAGCACCCGCATCTTGTCGCCGCGCATGACATGACACTTAGCCACGCTTGTTCCACTGTGCGCTGCTTGTTCACATACAAGCGATGGCGCCGCTGGCCCTCGGCAGGTGTATGTGCTGGCCCGCATCAAGCCTATTGGCATGGGTATGGGCATCCACTCCCTGTCCCGTGCATGCACAAACAAGCGCTGGCGTTGCTGGCTCCTGCGCAGGTGCATGTGCTGGCCCGCATGGAGGCCGTGGGCATGGGCCTGGACCTCCACTCCCTGCTGATGCAGAAGCTGCCCCTGAAGGCGTGGCTAGCAAAACTCGAGGCCAGGGCCTACAAGGTGTGGGCGCACGGCTGTGCTGCCATCCTTCCTGCTGTGCTGTGTAGTGGCGGCAACTTGGGCGCACCCGCCTGCGCCTCAAAATTTAAGGAGGCTGCACCTCGCCATAGCGCATTCCCTTGGGCACATAGGCTGCAGCCTGCTGCAGCACCCGTGCATTCACACCCTGCACAGGAACCCATCATTGCGTGTGTGCCTGCTCTGTTGACAATGATGGGTGCCCCTGGGGCAGACTTGGGCAGCCTGCGCCCTGGATGCCCATCATTTTGATCCAGCACTAGCATAGGGAATGTGCCACAGGCTGGGCAATGAAGCGGGCCTGGAACCTTTAAAGGTGGTAGACCTTGGGACTCCACAAGCTGCTCCCTCAGGTGCTCTGCTGGAAATTCACACAAACACAAACACAAACACTGCTTCTCGCGCAGTATGCTGGCATGCAATTCCAGCTGGGGTCAGCGCAGCAGGTGTCCCAGCTGCTGTACAAGCACCTCAAGGTCCCGGTGCCCACCATTGCCAACAAGTACAAGAGCGGGGACTTCAGTGTCAGCAAGGACGACCTTGAGGTAGGCTTGGCCAGAGCTTGGGTGACATGGAGGGCTCGTTCTTGCCCCCTTCAGCACGGAGCCGCTCGCCTTGTTGACCCCGCTCATGCCTGCTGCGAGCATCAGAGCTGAAGCGCACATATGGTGGCCGCAAGGCAGCAAGCGCAGACAGCAAGCACAGACGGCCTGTCCGCCCCACCTAAGGGGTGCAGCCAGGCCAGGCCAAGCTGCCTGCTTGGCAGCAGACTGCCCACGCCCTCTGCCTCTGGGCCTGAGCAGTGCGCTGGCAAGCGGGCCACCGCTTTGTGCGAGCATGACGGCCCTGCACAAGCTCACCCTCCGAACAGACGCAAGACAAATGCGTGTGTGCCCTCCCTTCCCTTGGCCTGCAGGAGATCAAGGACGCCCACCCTGTGGTGCCCATCATCCAGGAGCACCGCCGCATCAGCAAGCAGCTCAGCCAGCTGCAGGGCCTGCTGGAGCAAGTGTGCCAGGTGGACGCGCACGCGCGTGCCACGGCGGAGGCGTGCTCCGCCATGCTGGCAGGTGCGTGGCTGTGCAGCGAGGGGCAGAGAAGGGCGGAGAGGGGCTTATTGAGTGTCCAGCAGCGCAAGGAGCTGCATGCACCTCTGCAGTGTGTGTGTGCATGTGTGCATGCAATCACGCAGGGGGCGCATGCATGTATATGTGTATTTGTGATAAGCGGGTGAGTGGTTAAATTTGCGTGTGGATGGATGAGTGGGGGGAATTGGTGCTTTGAAGCGCATGCCTAAACAGTATCAAGTTGCTTTCGGCACTGGATTCAGCTAGGTTGAACTTGTGTAGGCATAGGCGCGCAGTCGGCACTTCATTACCATCACCATGCAACTTTCCATGCTACCTCAACCTCACCTGCTTGTGTTTCATGCTCTGCTTGAGGGTAGCCTTGCCACAACCTGTGGGAAGCATGCTGACCTCAGCATGCAGGTTTGGATGGAAAAACGCCGAGTTGCGCATCAAGCTGCTGCCCACATCAGCACCTCGGTCTTATAAATTGGCTGAGGGTCTGGTGTGGGACACCTCCTTACCTGTACCGCCTTGCCCTTGGGCATGAGTTGCAGCGTGTGCTGCAGCAGTACGTGCTGCATGCACCCCTGTCAGAGCAATTGGCAGGGGCAATCTCAGCCGTGCACAAATGCCTGTGCAGCTGCCATCGTGCGTGGCGTGAAGGCGAGGCCCTCCTACCCACAGGAGTACGTGGTGCGCCTGCGCGGCTGCTTCCAGCAGACTGCCACCTGCACAGGCCGCCTGGCAATGAACGACCCCAACCTGCAGGTGAGCAGGTCCACAGGCGAGCAGGTTTGCAGGCATAGGTGTGAGAGACCACAGCCCAAACACGCATCCAGCCCACGCCCATGCCTCGTTGGCAAGTGTTCCCAGAACTTTATGCCAATGCCCTGGAGGCAAAATCCTGGTCCTCCAGCACAGCACAGGCTCCTCCTTTGAATGCGCAATAGGCAGCAAAGGCCAGCCCCAATTCAATTTGCCTGCGTATGCTCTGTTGCTGGCGCCAAACGCCACTTTGGCATGAGATGCGCAGATGGATTGGACAAGCGCCAACACCCCTCAAATCTCTTTCCCAACAAGACAGTCTCCTGTATGGTCCAGGCAACATGCAACCAGTACCAGTGCTGGCCTGCTGTTTCTCAGGCCAGTGAGCACTGCACACATGCTTGTGTGCACGCAGACCGTGCCCAAGCCGATCGAGTTTGACGTTAACGGGTCCCAGCAATTCCAGCTGGAGGAGTCAGAGAACGCAGCTCCCCCTCTGCCTCCTGTTAGCCTCAACATCCGTGCTGCATTTGTCGCCCCTCCTGGCTGTGTCATCCTAAGCATCGATTACTCTCAGGTATGTGTGTGTGATATGCTCTTGCACATGTGAGAGTGCATATTTGTCTGCGCATGCATATGAACATGCCCTTGTGCTCCTGGCATGCTCACAGTATTGCCAGGCGGTATATATGCTGAAGCCCAGCGCTCTGTGCCACCTGCTTTGATAATGGTGTGCGTGTAAAGAAGGCGTGAGCCGTCTTGGATAGTGCCGGACACTCTTCCTGCTGCAGGCTTCACGTTGCTTGGTCTGCATGGCTGTCGCCGCTGCTGATGCTGCCGATGGCATTCTTGGGTGTGCTGCAGGTTGAGCTGCGCCTGATTGCCCACCTTAGTGAGGATGAGGTGCTGTGCCGCACGCTGTCCAAGGAGGGCCAGGACCCCTTCACAGCCATGGCGTGCATGTGGCAGAAGTGCAGCATAGATGAGGTGCGTGAAGCAAAAGCGGGAGGGGACGGAGTCCTTGAAATAGGGGAGGGGAGGGGCCAGAGGAAGGAAGCAGAAGAGGAAGTACGGGCTTTTTGGGAAGAATCAGGTAGGGAGGTTGGCAGGGGTACATCTGAGCAAGCATGGAGACTGCGATGGTGAGTCTGGTCATGAGTCCTTCCCCCTGCTCAAGGCTTGACAGTACCCTCAAGCCCTTGAATCAATGCAAAGCTCGAGGCAGAACTGAAACAGTTACGGCCTCCGCCCCCCTTCTTGCACTTTGAAGATAACTTCGGTGAAGTCTTTCCAAACTTGTACGTGCTGCATTGTTTATGGCTGTCTGTGCAGGTGACCCCTGAGCGACGGAATCAAGCCAAACACCTAGCGTATGGCCTGTTATATGGCATGGGCCCGAATGCCCTGGCAGGTACTTGAGGGGAGGCCTCCAAGATGAGCATCAGATCAAAGCAACATTGCTAGATGTGTCACATCCTGGTAGCTTTGTACCATTTTCCAACTCCCTCCATGGTATTAATTCCTCTGAGTTCTGCTTCATGCTCTCGCATGGCTTGCAAGGGCAACGCAATGATGGCAATCCGTCTATCTGTGCTATGGCAGGGGCTTTGAACATCAAAGACGTACGCCTGGCTGCTGAGTGGCAAGAGTCTTTTCTAAACTCGATGCCGGGCGTGCAAGATTGGATAAAGAGGTAGGTGTTGCAGAGCTCCAAGTGCCATGACAGACACAGTGTGCCAGGAATAAGCATGGAGACCATGTCCTGACATAACAGATAACCAAACTGCCTGATCTTCAGTTTTGGCTGGAAATTTCTGTGATTTGGCCAGTCATTTATTGCATACAAGACTGCTTTCCACACATCTTCATGAGCACTTAGTGTCCGCTGTGTGGGCTCAGCCCTTGCACTTCATAGTTATCTGCCCAGCATACCTCATCCTGTGGCACTCACATGCTGCTTGTCTCAACAGGGTCAAAGAGGACTGCAAGCAAACTGAGTGTGTGAGGACCATAGCTGGACGGCGGCGCTACTTGCCGCATATTAACCACAAAACGCATGAGGTTAGAAAAGCCACTGATCGCTTTTGGTATCTGGTACACAGATCATCTCTTTGCACCAAGCATTTGCAATAAGCTGAGTGTTGATGACAGGACAAAGAAATGGATGTTGGACGGGAAGTGTTGCAGACGGTGCTGTGCCACAAGATCACAGGCAGAGATTCATGCTGCACATTACAAGTATCTGGCTGGGAGATAACTGCATCTCAGTGTCTGAGCTCCTGCCTGTTTGATCTTTCTGCTGCAGTTACGGGGCTCTGCTGAGCGTGCAGCGGTTAACACCGTGGCTCAAGGTGGGTTGTGCCAAAGGCGTGCAGTGTGTCTGCCGTGTGCGACCTGGCAGCATTGTGGACCATTGTCTTGCAGCGTTGACCAAAAGCGCTCCATTCCCTTCCACACCAACAGCGTTTGGGAGCTGCCCAGTGTCATGTTAGGGAGTGCCTCCGTTCTGGGCGTTTTCAAGGACCTGTCTGCAGGGATGCCTCCCCCTCCACCCGCTCTAGCTGCCCTACTGACGGGCATGTGCTTTGCGCGGCAGGTTTTGGCGCTCTCAAACCTATGGCTTTGCCAGCCCGGGTTCGCTCAATCGGTGCCGTACACTGCATGCGCCATGCGCTGCAGGGTCTGCTGCTGATATGATGAAGACGGCGATGGTGCGGCTGCATGCCATCCTGGACAGCCCTGAGTGGCAAGGCGTGGCAAACCTGGTTCTCATGGTGAGGGCTCCCAACAAATCAGGCGCATTAGATGACTGAACCAGACATCTAGAGCAATTAACGAGAGAACTAGGCTTATTGAACAATGCGATGCACTCTATGGGCCAGGCTTGGTAAGGACCTGGGCCGTGCATGCAGGATGTCGTGGGTTTGCCGGTGCGGGTGTGGTGCATGAGTCATGGATCATGAGGCTGGGTGCTTGCGATGAGCTTGCACCCCATTGCTGGAGCGCAGGCAGACATGGTCTTGAATACCATGATGGAGCACCATGGCCAAGCGGGGCCAGGAGCAGGCCACCTTGGATGCCTCAGCTGAGTTCCTTCCCCCAGTGTTCCGCCCCTCAGGCTGCTCGACTATTGATGCCTGCGCGCTTGCAGGTGCACGATGAGTTGGTGTATGAGGTCCAGCACGACAGGGCGGCCGACCTTGCGGCGCTGGTCAAGCTTGAAATGGAGCGTGCAATGCTGCTGCGGGTGCCGACGCCCGTGAAGCTGAGTGTGGGTCCAAACTGGGGGTCCTTGGAGGATGTTACCTTGGACAAGTTGCGAGACAGGCCCTGGCTCCAGCAGCTTGCATGCGCGCAGGCATGAGCGGCAAAGTACCTAGCACCCCCTTGGGTCAGGCAGTCTCATAGACAGCAGTAGTCCACGCAGAATCCTGTTTGATTGTTACTGTGTTTTTGACGGCTCCATCTCACCGGGAATGCAATCTTTCAGTGTGAGCAGAGATTTCAGTTGCAGATGCGGGTGAGAAGATCCATCACCTACTTAGAGGCCTAGGTTTAGGAATGCCGTTGTTCATGCGTTGTTTTATCAAGGTTGCAAAACGTGATCAATGCCTTAACCTAGTTTTGTGCGTGCACATGCGTGCGCATGTATGGATAGACATGCCTGTGAGAAGGATGCAGACAGACAGACAGTCGTACAGGCAGACAGACAGACAGATTGAGAGAGACAGACAGACAGAGAAAGAGAGGTGGAGAGAGAGAGAGAGAGAGAGAGAGAGAGAGAGAGAGAGTGTGTGTGTGTATGGACTGAGCGGTGATCTGCAATTTAAAAGCCTTTACTGTTTCCAAGCATAAATGCCACACCTCCTCTTCATTACTGCATGTAATCTTTCAATGTTTCAGTGCCACTGTGATGATTAGTACTCAAGCAGTGCAGTGCAGTGCATGTTTCATGCCCAGGGCACCAACACTGAATCTAAATCATTGATTGAAACATGAATTGAAATATTAATTGGAACAGCCAAACAAGGAAATGCTAGCTTCAACCAGTGCGCCATTTTGAAATGCTTTTGAATGGCGGGCCATGTGACACCCGCCAACAAATGTCCCATTTCAGTGCAATGGAGATGCATCGAAAAAAGAATTTCTGGCAACAGTTGCTCTGCTCGGGTTAAATTCCTAAAGAGAAGGAAATTTCTTGAAGGGAGTTCCTGTCAATTTGACGAGCACGGCTCTTCAACAGTGATTTGTTATTGCACAAGCATAATCACCACAATCTATTGTCAATTCTGCACAGTTCCATAATTGAACAGGGGAACATGGCGACCACTCAGGCGGAGAACGAGAGCGCTTGCCTAATGCTGCTCCCCGACGATGTTTTTGCTGGTAGCGTGAAGCAGGTGAGTGCAACTTCACAAGGGCCTTCTAGATACGCGCCAGATCCTGGGTTTTTCGTAATCACTGCTAGTCGCCCTACTGAGGATGCACCATGAAGGCATAAGCTTACTTTGTGCTGTGCAGGTTCAATTCAAGCGCGAGGTGGACGAGTCAGGAGACAGTAAGTTCTGGCATGCAAGACCATTTAACAGCAAATGCATCATCAGGCGCAGTCTGTACATCCCTTTTGTCAAAAGTTTTGATCATGAACCAAGTTTGTGCTGCATTTTACAGAATTACTTTTCTGAATTGCTAAGTAAGCAACAAACTGTGATACACCTTTCCTCAAAACTCAAACGCAGGAGGCCCAAATGAAATTGCTGCAGATGTGCTAGGAATTCACGGGGAGAGGGTGCGCTGCTTCTCCGTGCGGGGATTTGATCAGAAGCTTGGGTGAGTCAGCAGGTAATCCTTCATTTTGTCCTCATGTTCAGCAGTTGCTTGATCATTATTTGCCCAAAGGCATGGCAGAATACCATTTGGTAGATTGGGTTAAAATTCTTTCCAAGCTCAAGCCAGGAAGCCAACACTCCCTCTAGGGTGATTAGTTAAATGATGAAAGTATCACTAATCGGACACCTTTCAATGCCTTGCAGGTACGCCTTGCACCTTTTCTTGGATTTGCAGGGAGTTGAGCATAATCTGCCGCACAATACAAATGCCACTCAGCTGTGGCTCATAGCAAACTTGCCAGGTATAATGGCCAGCCTTTCACTAACAGACACAAGCAGTCGTGCATGCCGGACATGCACCAGGAAGCACACGCATTTTTCAGTGCAGTAGCCTTGCAAATCATGTGGTTTGGCGGAGTCAAGTAGGCAAAGCATTCTCGTACATGTCCATAAGAAACATAGCAATCTTAATGTGTTTGTTGTGCTTGTGGGCATGCCTTTCCCCCATGACATGCCACCAGGGGATCCCTGAGGGCATGGTCTTTCTTGCTTGCTCTCCTGTGAATGGTGGGGAGTTGGTGCAATAAAAGAAGGCTCATGCTTGCAAAGAACCAGCGAGCCCTCTGCTGGCGACATCTATTACTTGTATTACATTTGCCTCTGATCACTGCAGCATGTTGTGGCATCCTTGTTCCGCAAATTGATACTGCTACCATCTGGCATAACTTGTACATCTGGTTCCCAAGACAGTGGAATCAGACTGCTCGTGCCCAAAACAATACATGCAGAGGAGCCCCCTCATGTCACCCCTGCGTCCATTAATGGGCCAGCCCTGCTTACAGGAGAAGACATTCATACTGGTGAGACTTGCGCAGAAATCCACCCCTTTTATTGTTTTGGCCAGGTCGGAGGCAGCCTTCCTTGCAGATCCAGATCCGTGCCTTGACAGCTCTGCAATTATGCATGAGCAGCTTGATGAGCTTGCCACTACGTTGAGAGGTGCAATTTTATGGCCTTGTCTCGCAGGCGAGTACGTCGACCTCACCCTGGAAGATTGGGAGAAGATCAAGAGGTGCGCAGCGAGCTGGATTTCATCAGCGTGTTTAGGGATTTGCAGCCGTGACTTTTGGGCTAATTGAACTCGAAAGCACATAAATCATCAAGAATGGACAAGTGCAAACATGCTTAAACTTTGCTGTCCGCAGGATCTGCAAGGCTGTGCAGCCAAATGCAATGTGAGTGCGCCACCCATGCAGGAGCTGGGTGCAGCACTTGGTTTTAGCTTTCCCAAAATGCATGACTTACATACGCATGATTTGCATCGCAAGGTTCCTTGCAGGCTTTGACCAGTCCCTTGCTTTGTCTCAGCTTCTTCACAGGGTAGCTCGCTCTCATTTGTGACCAACTCTTGAGTTGCCTCACTTTCTTGCCCTGTTGCACAGATTCCATCCCCCACAGCCCATGGCATAGTCACGGCAGTTCCTGTCAGGGATCGCTGCAAGGGCTCACCATCGCTTCTCAACCTCAGGGATCCTAAGGCATAAGATTATTCGATTTTGGTTTCATGTGAATTTTTGTAAATTCATTTAAATGATCCAATTCATGTAGAATTCATTTAACATAACACCAGAAAACGGCTTACATGATGTTACGTCGGATGGCGTGCAACATCGGTTGTGCGCTGAGTGCACCATCTACATCTGGTAGATCTTGCTTGCTAGGCTGCAGCTCTTCTTCATTGCTTGACAGCATGCATTATCGTCATCAGCAGCACCAGCAGCAGGAGAGCAAGTCTCATGACAGGTCTTATTCCAGTTGTCAAGGACCACCATTGAGCCATTTCCCCATCTCACCCTGCTTGGGCTCAAGTGCGGGCGTTTCAGCTTGCCAGCGCTTCCAGCCCCATCAACAGCTTAGCGATACCCTTGTGAGGAGATATTTCCTGCATTCAAATGGGCATCAGCAACAGCTGCGCAGCATATTTGGGGCACGTGTTGTGCAGCCCAACCCCCAAATCCATTCTCATGACAAGTACAAGTTCAAGACATCCCAGCCCACCTATGAGTGAGTGCTTATGTTGGAAGTGCTGATGTCGCAATGCCAGATAGTGAGCCTTTGCCTTGGCTGTACATTGTGGGACATGTGCAAAATGTGCAATGTGTGTAAAGCATGCTCTGAGTTAGAGCTCCCTCCAGGAGGCTTGATAGGCTTCAGAGCATGCAGACTATCTGGGTGCAGTTCGTCACATGCCCAGAACGACGAAAAACATGCCGGCTTAAAAAGCCTGTCATTTTGGCAGCTTCTATTATGACGTCCACCTTCATAATTTCAAGGCGCACACGTCTCTTTAGCGCATAATCATACCCATCCCCTCGACCATGAATGGTTGCAATTGCTATAATGTCTGAGTGGGCGCCTGCATGTGTGTGTGTGTGTTAGCACGCGTGTGTGCACGCTTGAAGGCATGTGTGTAGGGTGGGGTGTATGTAGGCGTAGGTGCTCTCGCGCATGTACGTATGTGCACTTGTACATCTGTGGGAGATAGAATGGTTTGTGCATGTGAATGCTCATGCGCATGGATGCATAGCGCCCGCACATTATGTTTGAAACAGATTATCAAATGTTTGTGAGACAACAGTTGCATGCTAACACTTGTACCCAGCTCTGATCTTATCTGCAGAGAATTTGTTATCAAACGTACACACACACACACACACACACACACACACACACACACACACCCATCCACACCCCCAC
>LKMJ01000215.1_pt1 | contig 38798 bp, 32 predicted proteins | sample 643391 | NCBI WGS metagenome assembly LKMJ01 (sample SAMN04112250, study PRJNA286221) | soda lake metagenome | biome: soda lake; feature: Kulunda Steppe; material: water; isolation source: sample PL-Br10 brine of Picturesque Lake | place: Russia: Kulunda steppe | collected 2010-07 | reverse complement strand
GGTGTCCGCGCTCGTAGGTATTGTCGCACTCTGGCTGGTCATCAAACTGCTGTACAAGGCCCAGCTGAAAGTATTCGCCTTCTACGTCTGGGGCCTGGCCGTCGCGCTGTTGCTGTTCTGGTGACAGGCGAAACGGCAGGGCTGCCGAGGAGTCGCCATGCCGTTCATTGACAGTCTCACGCACATCAATGCCCGTGACTGGGATCGCCTGCAGGGCACGGAGTCACCGTTTCTGCGCCACGCCTTTCTGTGTGGACTGGAAGCCACCGGCTGCACTGTTGCCGACACCGGCTGGCAGCCCCACCATTGGGTGGCGTACGACGACAGCGGCCAGCTCAACGCGGCCCTGCCCTGCTACATCAAAACCCATTCGTTTGGCGAGTATGTCTTTGACTGGGCCTGGGCTGAGGCCTGGGCCCAACACGGGCTGGATTACTACCCCAAGCTGCTCAGCGCCGTGCCTTTCACCCCGTCACGGGGGCCACGGCTGCTGCTGGCTCCTGAAAGCGATGCCGCCAGCCTGGGGCAACATGCCAGCCAGGCCATTCAGCAGGAAGTGGAGAGTCTCAATGGCTCCAGCTGGCACCTGCTCTACCCTGACGAGGCGGCGCTGAACCACCTGCAGAACGACGTTTGGATGCCCCGCCTGAGTTGCCAGTTCCACTGGCACAACCGCGACTTTGTGAACTTCGAGGCCTTCCTGGCCACCCTGAAGGCACGCAAGCGCAAACAGATCCACCGTGAGCGCAACCAGATCGCTGCGCAGGGGATCCGCTTTGAGCGTCTGCGCGGCGCTGAGATCACCGATCAGGCAATGGATGCGTTTTTCGTGTTCTATCAGGCCACCTACCTCAAACGCGGCCAGCGCCCCTATCTGAACAAGGCCTTCTTCAGGCACCTGCGCGAAGCCATGCCCGAGCACCTGTATCTGGTCATGGCCCTCCACGAGGATCACTACTGCGCCGCCGCGCTCTTTCTGTACGACCGCAACACCCTGTTCGGGCGCTACTGGGGCTGTCTGGAGGAGTACGACCAGCTGCACTTTGAGGCCTGCTATTACCAGGGCATCGATTTCTGCATTGAGGAAGGCATTAAACGCTTTGACGCCGGCGCCCAGGGCGAGCACAAACTCAAGCGTGGCTTTGAGCCGGAGCTGTTTGAGTCCTACCACTGGGTGCATCACCCGGGCTTGCAGCCCGCCGTGGCCGATTTCTGCCGCCGCGAGGCCCAGGCAGTACGCGCCTACGCCCGGGACGCGGCCACGCACCTGCCTTTCCGTGAGGACTGAACTCAGTCCAGACGCCAGTAACGATCCATGGCCGGCATGGCCTCCGGGGCATGGGCCAGACACAGCACCGTGCGCCCGGTCAGCCAGGGCTCAATGCCCTTTTCAACCCGGGCAGCGGTGGCGCGATCAAGCCCAGTGAAGGGCTCATCCAGAATCACTATGGGGGCTTCACGCAGCAGCACCCGGGCCAGCGCCAACCGGCGCCCCTCTCCGCCCGAGAGCTGCCCGCCCAGCTCACCGATGCGGGTGTCGAGTCCGCGCTCAAAGCGGCGCACCGTGGCCGCCAGCTGCACTGCCTCCAGTACCTGCCACAGACGCGCCTCATACGCCTTTGGTGCGGCCAGGCGCAGGTTCTCCGCCACGGATTCATTGAACAGGTGCGCATCCTGCGAAAGAAACGCCAGGCGTTGCTGCCACTCCTCACGCTGGAAATGGCTCAGCGGCTCACCGTCTGCCAGCACCTCGCCCTGATCCGGGTCCTGAAGGCGCGCAACCAGCGCCGCCAGCGTTGACTTGCCGCAACCTGAGGCGCCCATGATGCCCAGGCGCTCCCCCGGGGTCAGTGACAGCGTCACGCCAGAGAGCACCGCCACGTCCCCGTAACACACCGTCACGTCGGACCAGGTGAGCACCGGGTGGGGAGGCACCTCACCGGGCCTGTCAGGTTCTGCCTGAGCACTCACCAGGGCAGTCTGCTCATTGAGGCGGCGGGCGGCGGCCATGGTGGCGCCCCACTGACTGAATGCCGCAGGCAGCAGGTTGAACCCCTCACTCAGTGCCATAACCGCCAGCGGCATCATTACCATCACCGGGGCGCTGATGTGTTCCGCCTGCCAGGCCATCAACGCCAGCACCAGCACCATAATCACAGTGGCCTGCATGCCGAAGGTCACCAGCCCCTGCACCCAGGCCGTGCGCACAAGCAGCCGGCGTTGATCACGGCGATAACTGGACTCTTCACTCAGGAGTCGCTGCTGATGGCCCGGGAGCTGGCCGGAGGCGCTCAGCTCCGCCATGCCCCGCAGCTGCTCCACCGCCTGTCGGCGAAGCATATCCTGGCTGCTGACACGGCGGGCGCTCAGGCTCTGGGTAGCCCGGGCCATAGCCACGGTGGCCAGAAACAGCACCAACACCAGCGCACCGCCGGCCAGCAGTGCAATGGGTGCGGCAAACCAGCCGATCAGACCGGTCACCAGCACAATCCCCAAAAAAGCCACCAGAGGGGGTGCCAGCTGTCGCAGATACAGGTTGTCCAGCGTATCCACGTCCGTCACCAGACGGTTAAGCCACTGCGCGGCGGTGAATCGGGCTCGCACCGAGCCATCGAGCCGGGTCAGTGCCTGAAACAGATGCACCCGCAGATCCGCCAGCAGCCGCAGCACCGTGTCGTGGTTATAGAGACGCTCCAGGTAACGGCTGACCGTGCGGGTAATGGCGAAGGCCCGGATGCCGCCACCGGGCACGTACACATCCAGGGTGGCCCGCAGCCCGGCCGCCCAGGCCATGGCCGTGACCGCCGTGGCGGTAATGAACCAGCCGGAGAGCGCCAACAGGCCAATGCCGGCGAACAGGGTGGCGGCCATCAGCACCACGCCGGTGGCCAGGCGCAAGCGCCGCTGCAGAATCAGGTTCAGCCAGGGGTGCAGTTCAGCCCACATGATCGCCCTCCCCCAACGCCAGCATCCGGTTGGCAAGCGCGGTCAGTGCCGGGCGATGGCTGGCCAGCACGCAGATGCGACGCGGCGTCATGATAGCCCGCAGCGCCTCCACCACTTCCAGCTCGGTCTCCGGGTCCAGTCCAGCAGTCGGCTCATCCAGCAGCACCAGCGTAGCGGGAGTGAGAAACACCCGTGCCAATGCCAGCCGGTGAGCCTGACCGCCAGAAAGGCCCCGGCCATCTTCGCCCAGAGGCGTGGCCAGCCCCTGGGGCTGGCGGGCCAGCACCTCGGTGAGCCCCACCCGGTCAATGGCCTCCTGCAATTGCGCATCACTGGCCTCAGGTGCGGTAAGACGCAGATTTTCCGCCCAGCTGCCCTGCACCAGCCAGGGCTTTTGCCCCATCCAGGCCACGCTCTGCTGCCCCGGCGCCAGTCCCTGGATGCTGACCTGCCCCTGCGAAGGGGGCACGAACCCGGCCAGTACAGCCAACAGCGTGGACTTGCCCGAGCCCGAGGCTCCGGTCACTGCCAGTGAATCCCCTGGTTCCAGGCGCAGAGACAGGGCCGGCAGCACCACGCCGCGTTCCGGGTAGGAAACACTCACGGAGGTCAGCTCAACAGCACCGCCCTCGACGCTCTGCTGACGCGACTCGCCCTCTTCAGGCGGTTCGTCGGGATCAGCACGCGCCATCAATTGGGCCGCCGCCCCCAGAGCGGCGGCGCGGTCGTGATAGTGCTGGGCCAGGGTGCGCAGGGGCTGGAAAAACTCCGGTGCCAGCAGCAGCACCAGCAACCCGGAGAACAGCGTCAGCTGCGGCGCCGGCCCCCAGTCGATGTAGCCCAGTAGCCCGAAACCCACATAGATCGCCACCACGGCAATGGCCACGGAGGCAAAAAACTCCAGCACCGCCGAGGAGAGAAACGCCAGACGCAGGGTTTTCATGTTGAGGCGGCGGTACTCGTCGCTGGCCTGGGCCACATCCGAGGTGGCGGCGCGGGCCAGTCCGAACAGCTGCAGGGTGGTCAGCCCCCGGACCCGGTCCAGAAAGTGCCCGGACAACCGCGCCAGGGACTGGAAATGGCGCTGGTTGAGCCGTTCAGCGCCCATGCCCACCAGGGCCATGAAAAGCGGTATCAGCGGGGCCGAGACCACCAGAAACAGCGCTGACAGCCAGTCCAGAGACGCTACGGCCACCAGCACCAGCAGTGGCACCACCACCGCCAGCACCATCTGGGGCAGAAAGCGCGCGTAATAGCCATCCAGGGCCTCCACCTGCTCCATCCACTCACTGGCCAGGGCGCCGGTGTCTTCGCCGCTGAGCCCCACAGGGCCCGCTCGGCGCCAGTCGGCCAGCAGCTCCTCGCGGACCTGGGCTCTCACCCGGTCACTGGCGTGGGCGCCGGCGATTTCCTGGGCGCTGTGACTGAGTGCGCGCACCAGCACCGCCGCTAACAACAAGGCGACAATCAGCGCCGGGTTGGCTCCTGCTGCTCCCTCGCCCCCCAGCATGGTGTCCACCAGCCAGGCCAGCAACGCCAGCTGGGTAATGATGGCCAACGCATTAAGGGTGCCGGCGGCCACCGCCAGACCCGGCCACAGACCAGCCCGGCTGCGGTACTGGCCCAACCACTGGCGCGCCGAGCGGGTCGAGTCAGTGATAGCCCTCACCCACGCGCACCTTGCCCCGGAACACCCAGTAGACCCAGGCGGTATAGACCAGCACAAAGGGAATAACGAACAGCAAACCGATCAACAGGAACAGCTGCGACTCCCAGGCCGAGGCGGCGTCGTAAAGTGTAATGTTCGGAGGCACCACATAGGGCCATTTGCTGACCAGCAGGCCCAGATAGGTGAACAGAAACAGGCCCATGGTGGCGATAAAGGGCATTCCATCTCGACGCTGGCGGACCGACTGCAGAACTTTCCAGGCACAGTAGAGCCCCAGCGCCGGGAACAGCCAGATCACCTGGATGTTCGAGAACCAGCGCTCGTAGACCGACTCCTGCACAAAAGGTGTCCAGATGCTGATGATGCCGAACACGGCCAGCACTGCCCCCAGCAGCCAGGGCGTAATGCGGTAGGCCCATTCCCGGATTTCGCCTTCGGTTTTCATGATGAGCCAGGTGCTGCCCAGCAGCGCGTAGCCGGCGACCAGTCCCAGGCCGGTGAATACCGTGAATGGCGTCAGCCAGTCCAGCGCGCCACCGACGTAGACACCGCCTTCGGTCTCAATGCCCTGCACGTAGGTACCCACGACGATGCCCTGAGCCAGGGCCGCAACCGTCGAGCCCACGGCAAAGGCGATGTTCCACAGGTAGCGCGAGCGATTGGCCTTGAATCGGAACTCAAAGGCAATCCCCCGAAAGATGAGCCCCGCCAGCATCAGAAAGACCCCGATGTACAGCGCCGGGAGCATGACGGTGTAGACCAGCGGGAAGGCCGCCAGCAGCCCGGCGCCCCCCAGGATCAGCCAGGTCTCATTGCCGTCCCAGACCGGGGCCACCGAGTTCATCATCACATCCCGGGTGTCCTCATCCGGGGCAAAGGGAAAGAGAATGCCCACGCCCAGGTCAAAGCCGTCCATGAGCACGTACATGATCACACCAAAAGCGATGATGCCCGCCCAGATCAAAGTCAGGTCAAAAGCGTCCATCAGTGGCTCCCTCCTTCATCATCTTCCAGGCGAACGTGCGCTGCGGAGAAGGGTCGCTTGGCCCGCTCCACCTCATGATGGTCCTCGGGTTCCTGACCTTCCAGCCCGGCGCGGAACACCCGCAGCAGGTAATAGACCCCCGCGGCAAAGACCAGGGCATAGACCAGGATGTAACCAATCAGGGTGAACAGCGCCATGCCCCCGGTGAGCGACGGCGTCACGCCCTCGCTGTAGGTCATCTCTCCCTGGATGATCCAGGGCGAACGCCCCACCTCGGTCACAAACCAGCCGGCGAGCACCGCAATGAAGGGTGCCACCCCCATCCAGGTGAGTCCTTTCAGAAAGCGCGGACTCTGCCAGTAACGGTCGCCTCGGCGCAGGATCAGTCCGGTCAGGGCAAAGCCGATCATCAGCAGCCCCAGCCCCACCATGATCCGGAAGGCCCAGAACACGATGCCTACCGGGGGCTGTTCCTCCTGTGGCACAGCGGATATACCCGGCACCTCACCCTCGACGTCGTGTTTGAGGATCAGACTGGCCAGCCCGGGAATGCCCACCTCAAAGTGGTTGGTCTGGGCCTGCTGGTCCGGCCAGGCGAACAGCAGCAGCGGCACGTTGGTGGAGGTCTCCCAATTGCCCTCCATGGCCGCCACCTTGGTCGGCTGCTCCTCCAGGGTGTTCAGACCATGGAAATCCCCAACCACCAGCTGGGCCGGAGCAATGATCAGGATCAGCCACAGGCACATGGACAGTGCCTTGCGGTTGGCTTCCACCTCCCGCCCTTTTGTCAGGAACCAGGCACTGACTGCCGCGACCACAAAGGCCCCGGTCAGGAAGGACGCCAGCCCCATGTGCACGAAGCGGTAGACGAAGGAGGAGTTGAAGATGGCCGCACTCCAGGAGGTGACATGGTACATCCCGTCACGCAGCTCCACGCCTGCCGGTGTGTGCATCCAGCTGTTGGCGGAAAGAATCCAGAACGAGGAAATGAAGGTCCCGATGGCCACCATGAAGGCAGCAAAGAGATAGACCGCACCCGGCACCTTGCCGCGACCGAACAGCAGAACCCCCAGAAAGGCCGCTTCAAGGAAGAAAGCCGTCACCACCTCATAGCTCAGTACCGGCCCCATGAAATTGGCTGTGGCCTGAGCGAAATTGCTCCAGTTGGTGCCAAACTGGAACGACATCACAATGCCGGAAACCACCCCCATACCGAAGACCACGGCAAATACCTTGATCCAGAACTTGGACAGGCGGGTGTAGACCGGATTGCCGGTGCGGTAGGCCAGTGTTTCAAGAAAGGCGATAAAAGATGCCAGGCCAATGGTGAACACCGGGAAAATGGCGTGGAAGGACACAACAAACGCAAACTGTATGCGCGACAACAGTACGGGATCCAACTCCATCAGCGCCTCCGAAGCGGGCAGGACCAGAAAATGACCGGAGCCAATTCTAGTGACCTCGGTCCCGACAAAAAATGGCATTGCACGGATTTAATGCGGATTCTGCCATTCACGGGTACTCAAACAGCCCAGGACCGACAGAGCTTTCACCGCGTCTGGCTCCATGCCATAATGCTGGCTATATATACAGTTTTAGGTGGCACTCATGCGCGCTCGAGGCACTCCTGAGAATATCCCACACCGCTTCGACCCAACACCATCAGAAGCGGTCCTCGACAACAGCTGGCAAAGCGATGCGGCGCCCACCTCAGTGGCCACTGAGGTCCGCCCCGTTCGCGCGCGCTCCATCATCAGCAGCAATGACTCACCGGATGTGCCTTTCAGCCAGTCCATCAACCCCTACCAGGGCTGCGAGCATGGCTGCATCTACTGCTTTGCCCGCCCCACCCACGCCTATCAGGAGCTTTCGCCGGGGCTGGACTTCGAGACCAAACTGAGCGTCAAGACCAACGCCGCCGAAGTGCTGCGCCGCAGTCTGGACCGTCCCGGCTACCAGCCCCAACCCATCGCTCTGGGGGTGAACACGGATGCCTACCAGCCGCTTGAGAGGGATTACCGGCTCACCCGGCAGATACTGGAAGTATTACACGAATACCGCCACCCGGTATCGATAATCACCAAAAGCGCACTGATCCTGCGCGATCTGGATATACTTGGAGAGATGGCGACTCAGCGGCTGTGTTCGGTGCGGATCAGCCTGACCTCGCTGGATACGCCCCTCAAGGGTCAGCTTGAGCCGCGGGCCACCGGCCCGGCCACACGCCTTAAGGTGATGCGGGAGTTGGCTCATGCGCGGATACCCACAGGCGTCATCGTCGCGCCGCTGATTCCCTTTATCAACGATCATGAGCTGGAAGCGATGCTGTCAGCCAGCGCCGACAATGGGGCGGAACGTGCCAGCTGGGTGCTGCTGCGGCTGCCCCACGAAGTGGCACCACTGTTTGAGCAGTGGCTGCAGCGCCATTACCCGGATCGGGCACAACATGTCATGAATCGGGTGAAGGATCTTCACGGTGGGCAGAGGTATCGCAGTAACTGGGGAGAACGCATGACCGGTACCGGGGCACTGGCCGATCTCTATCGCCAACGCTTCCGGCGTCAGTGCCGTGCGCTGGGACTCAACGTCCATGAAACCGAGCCGCTCGACACCACCCGGTTTCGTCGACCGGGTGGCGAGCAGATGGCGTTGATCTGACTCAGGCTGACACGTTGATCAGTGAGCCTACCGCCTCAGCCGGATTGGCCGCACCGGCGGACGGGTCACCGGACGGGGCGTCCGGAAGCGCCTCAAGCAGTTGAGCCGCGTTGGCTTCCTGCATGTCCATCTCCTGACGCATCAGCGAGACCTGAACCTGCTCCTGCACCTTTTCCTGAGACTGTTGGCTAGCCGCGGCTGCCATTCCACTGACTTCCATGGGCACCCCTGTTACTGGTTGGATTTTGATCAAAGATAGCAGACCAGGAGGCCAACTTCAGCCCATGAACGTTACGTTTTGCAAACCCTGACGATCCCCGCCGTCTTCTGATGTTACTCAATTTATTGCATTATTAAACGCTCAGAAACGGAAGAGCCGTCAACCGGGTCCTCACCACGGAATAAAAAGGCCAGACATGGAACAGAAACAGGCATCACAAGAGGCGCCGCACCAGTGGCACAGCATGCGCAAAGAGGAGGTCATGCAGTCGCTTGATGCTGACGCCTCGGGTCTTGCTACACAGAACGCCAGCAATCGTCTGAACCGGTTCGGCCCCAATACCCTCGAACCGGCTCAGCGCAGCGGCGCCCTGATGCGCTTCTTGCGCCACTTTCACAACATTCTGATCTACATTCTCATCATTGCCGCCATCGGGACAGCGCTACTTGAGCACTGGGTCGACACCGGTGTCATTCTCGCTGTGGTGCTGATCAACACGCTTATCGGTTTTATCCAGGAGGGGCGTGCCGAAAAGGCGCTCGACGCAATCAAGGCCATGCTTTCCCCCCGGGCGACCGTACTGCGTGATGGCCAGCGACAGCAGATTCCGGCCAGCGAAGTGGTGCCCGGCGATGTGCTTTACCTTCAGGCCGGCGACAAGGTGGCGGCGGATCTGCGGCTGATGGAGTCCAAGAACCTGCAGATCGAGGAGGCGGTACTGACGGGCGAATCCATGCCCGTGGAAAAGGACACCGGGGCAGTTGCCCAGGATGCGGCACTGGGGGACCGTCGCGGCATGGCCTATTCCGGCACACTGGTGACCTATGGCCGGGGCATGGGCCTGGTGGTTGCCACCGGCAGTGATACCGAGATCGGCCGCATATCCAGCCTGCTCAGTGACGTGGAAAGCCTCAAGACACCACTGGTGCGCCAGATGGAACAGTTCGGTCGGACCCTGGCGCTGGTGATTGTCGCCATCGCGGCCGTCACCTTCGTTTTTGGCCTCGCCGTGCGGGACTACCCACTCAGCGAGATGTTTCTGGCCGCGGCCAGTCTGGCGGTGGCAGCCATACCGGAAGGCCTGCCCGCCATTGTCACCATCGCCCTGGCCATCGGCGTGCAGAAGATGGCCCGGCGTAACGCCATCATCCGTCGTCTGCCGGCGGTGGAGACCCTGGGCTCGGTGTCCTGCATCTGCTCGGACAAGACCGGCACGCTGACGCGCAATGAGATGACGGCCCAGACCCTTGCCATGGCGCATCGGCGCATCGACATCAGCGGCGTCGGCTACGCCCCCAGAGGGGCCTTCCAAGAGAACGGCTCCGATATGGAACCGACTGACGATGCCGAACTGACCGGGCTTCTGCGGGCAGGACTGCTGTGTAATGACGCCAGTCTCTGGCAACGCGACCGAGACTGGACTTTCGAAGGCAATCCCACTGAAGTGGCGCTGCTGACCCTGGCCGGGAAAGCGTCCCTTGACCAGCACAGGGAGAACGAATCCAGTCCCCGACAGGATGTGATTCCTTTCGATTCCCAGCACAAATACATGGCCACCCTCCATCACGACCATCAGGGTCAGGCCGTGGTCTATCTCAAAGGCGCGCCGGAGCGGCTTCTGGAACTCTGCAGCCATCAGCAGGGCCCTGACGGCGCTGAGCCGATTGATCCTTCATCCTGGCACCAGCGCATGGACGAACTGGCGGGACAGGGGCAGCGACTATTGGCCATTGCCCGCCGCGAGGCCGCCAATGACAGCCGGAGCCTGGACTTCGCCGATGTTGAACAGGGCCAGTTCACCCTGCTGGCTCTGGTCGGAATCATGGACCCACCCCGGGAAGAGGCCATCCAGGCTGTGGCGACCTGCCGCGGGGCGGGTATCCGGGTCAAGATGATCACCGGCGACCACCTCATCACAGCCCGGGCCATTGGCGAGCAGCTGGGCATTACCGGCCAGGGCGATGGTGAGGCGCTGGGCGGCCACGATATTGACCGCATGAACGACACCGAACTGGAAGAGGCAGCCGCCCGGGTGGACGTTTTCGCGCGCACCACCCCTGAGCATAAACTGCGCCTGGTTGCCGCCCTTCAGAAGGGAAAGCGCGTGGTCGCCATGACCGGTGATGGCGTCAATGACGCTCCGGCACTGAAACGCTCCGACGTCGGTGTCGCCATGGGCCGAAAGGGAACCGAGGCAGCCAAGGAGGCCTCGGAGATGGTACTGGCCGATGACAACTTCGCCTCCATCAGTCACGCCGTCGAGGAAGGGCGCATCGTCTACGACAACATCCGCAAGGCCATCCTGCACATGCTGCCCACCAGCGCCGGCCAGGCGCTGACCATCATGATGGCCATCCTGATGGGCCTCACCCTGCCCCTGACCCCGGTACAGGTACTATGGGTCAATATGGTGACTTCCGTGACCCTGTCGCTGGCACTGGCTTTTGAAGCCGGCGAGCCCGGCGTCATGCGCCGTCAACCGCGAGACCCGGGGGAGCGGCTGCTCTCCGGGTTTCTGCTCTGGCGAATCCTGTTTGTGGCGCTGCTGTTGTGGATCGGCACCTTCGGCCACTTTGTCTGGATGCAGGCCAGCGGAGCCAGCGATGAGCTTGCTCGCACCGTGGCCATAAACACACTGGCCGCCGGTCAGGCGTTTTACCTGCTGAACCTGAGGCTGATTCATGGGGCTGTTCTGAGAGGCTGGCAGGTGTTTCGCTCGCGCATCCTCTGGGGCGCCATCGGCATCATGAGCCTCCTGCAGCTGGGCTTCACCTATCTGCCATTCATGAACGGGATCTTCGGTACAGCTCCTGTGCCTGCAGAGCACTGGGGGCGGATTCTCGCCTTCGGTCTGGCGGTCTTCCTGATCATCGAAGCGGAGAAACTGCTGTTCAGGCATTTCAGAAGCGACGCCCGGTGGGAGGGCTGACGGGGCCACAAACAAAAGCGGCGCTCCAGAGAGCGCCGCTTTTTTCACTGCCAGGCCAGTCAATATCAGACGTAGAAGTCCAGCTCTTCCTGGTGCTTGAGCAGATCCCGCATCTTGTGCGGATTGTCGCCAAAGAAGTAGATCAGCCCCCAGTGTGTGCCGAACGCGGTACGCTTGGTGACCGTCTCTTCCAGAGGTGGTGTGAGCTCGTGATACTCGAAGTAGGGGTGATTCTCGGTCTCTTCCGGCATCTCCAGCTTGCTCACCACACGTCGACGGGGGTAGACCCCGAAGCAGCCTGCATAGCCCTTGGCATCCACCACCTCTTTCGGGAAGAAGGCATTGATTTCCTCTTCCGTGGTCTTGGGATCGAACGCCAGGATCATGCCCTGGTAGGAGTTGAAGCCATAGGCGCGCTCAAGCAGCTCAAACACCTTGAAGCCCGGCGGACGGTAGGCCACCTCACCGAAGTACATGGTGCCGTCACTGGTCACGAAGTATTCCGGGTGGATGAAACCGAACTGAATGTCGAAGGCCTTGATCAGTTTTTCGATTTCCCGGGTCAGCAGATCCCGCCAGCTTTCCAGCTCCGGGGTCGCCGGCACAAACACGGAATAGCCCAGCGTCACGTACTCGGAGATGTTCAGGAACTTGATCTCGCCGTTGTGAATCCAGGCCTCAACTGCGAACTCCCAGCCATCCAGGTGGGATTCCATCAGCAGCGGGAATTCATCTTCCGGAATCGCATCCACTTCTTCCGGGGTACGGATGACCCGGTGCCCCAGGCAGCCGGCCTTATCGAAGGCCTTCAGGTGGATCGGGTCATCCGGATCACCGTCCAGCTTCAGCAGGGTCTGGTTGACCCGCTTCAGGAAGCGGATGACGTCTTCCCGGTCATGGGCCTCCTCGAAGATGCCCACACGGATACCCCCCAGCTGGGCCCGGCGCTTCATCAGCGCCTTGTCGCGCATCAGCGCTGCCTGGCCATAGAGACGGGGATTGTCCAGCAGTACCGAATTGATGGCACCGCACCACTCGACCGTCTCCTCAAACAGCGGGATGGCGACATCCACACCCCGCTCTTTGAGCAGTTCGGCGATTTCCATGGACCGGTCGTTCAGCCGCTCAAAGTCCCAGGGTACATAGGGAATGTCGTTCTTCTGACAGTAGTCTTCCGCCCACGGCGGTGCTACGACGGTGTATTCACGGTCAAAATTATCAGCCGCTTCAATGGCGTTGAGGCTCCAGCCCAACAGCGCCACATGACCCTTGTCAGGATTCTTTTTCATAGAATGCTCCTTATTATCACTTCACGACTAGCGGGGACGCCATGATCATCGCTTGACCCCATGCACCCCATCACTGTACGCCTATATCACTTACTTTGTAATAAACGTAATTACTTATAAATGCACCATTTAAAGGCACTGCCGATCTCCAATGTCTGACCGCCATTTACCCATAGACCGTCACCAGAACACAATTACCCAGGCCATGAACAGGGGCCACCTGGTGGTTACCGCCGCCACAGGCTCCGGCAAATCGACCCGACTGCCAGTCTGGGCCAGCGAAAACTCCCCCACCCTGGTGGTCGAGCCTCGCCGTGTTGCCTGCACCGCCCTCGCCGACTATCTGGCAGCGCAGTCGGGATCCGCGCCCGGAGAGCAGGTCGGCTATGCCATTCGGTTTGAGCAGAAGCTCCACCCGGACACACCGCTGGTCTTTGTCACACCGGGCATTGCCCTTCGCTGGCTGAGCAGCGGTGAACTGAAACGCTTCGGCACCATAGTTCTGGACGAGTTCCACGAAAGACGCTGGGATACGGATCTGTTGCTGGCACTGCTGCGTGAGCAGGGTCAGCACCGGCTGGTGGTCACCTCCGCCACCCTGGCCACCGAACGGCTGGTGCAGTTTCTGGAGGCACCGCTGATCGAGGCCGAGGGCCGCAGTTTCCCGGTAACCGTCCATCACCAGGCCCGTGACCCGCAGGCCATGCCCGATACCCGTGGCCTGGAAAAACGTGTGGCAGAGGCCGTGCGCAGCGCCCTGCAGCAAACCACCGGCCAGGTTCTGGTCTTCCTGCCCGGCCGGGGTGAAATACAGCAGGCAGGCGCCGCGCTGTCGGACCTGTCCGTCCCGGTGCAGACGCTGCACGCCTCGGTCAGCAATGCCGAGCAACGGGCTGCGCTGGCCGACGACGCCCAGCAGCGGGTGATCCTGGCCACCAACGTGGCTGAAACCTCACTCACCATCCCCGGGGTCACCGCGGTCGTGGACTCCGGCCTGGAACGACGTACCCATCAGCGTAACGGGCGAACAGTGCTTGGGCTGGCACCCATATCCCTGGCGGCGGCAGAACAGCGTAAGGGCCGTGCCGGGCGAACCGGCCCCGGTCTGTGTCTGCGCCTCTGGGGCGAGCATGCCCCTCTTGCCCAGGTCACTCCGCCGGAGGTCCAGCGTGAGGAACTGACCGAACTGGTGCTGGCCGCCGCCTGTGCCGGCAATCCGGCCACCTCGCTGACGTTTCCCGACCCGCTGCCGGAGAAATCCCTCAACAAGGCACTGGAGCGCCTGGATGGCATGGGCGCGTTAACCGAGCAGGGAACGGCCACGGAACATGGACGCAAGCTCTTCGCCCTGCCCATCGACAGCCTCTATGCCCACCTGATCTCCAGCATGCCGGATGCCGACACCCGCGCCACCATGGCGGATCTGACCGCCGCCCTGAGCGTCCATCCGCCTCTGATGCGCTTTCCCAAAGGGGAACAGGAACGTCAGGCTCTGCAGCAGTGGCAACCCGCACCCTGTGATGCCACTACTCTCATCACCGCCCTGCGCCAGGCACCACCCGAGCCCCTCACGGTGAACGCGCAGTCGCGCAAGCAAGCCCGCCGCCTGGCCAGCCAGATCCGCAGCGCGCTGGATCTGGGCAAAATTCCGGAGACGCCCCCACAGTGCCGGCAGGCGCTGATGCAGGCCATCCTCAGGGCCCAGCCGGAGCTGGCTTTTGTGCGCCGGGCCAAACGCCGCCATGCCATGGGTAACGGCCAGAGCGAGGCGACCATCACGGAGGACTCCCGACTGCCCGAGGACGCCGAAGCCGCGCTTGTTCTGGACGATCACAGCACACCCGGGCGCAAGGGACACCGCCAGACACTGACGCTGGCCACCTGCCTGGCCCCCATCCCCATGGAATGGCTGGCGGAGGCGGGTCTGGGTGAGGTCACATTCACCGACCCAGCGATGGGCGAGCAAGGACCGCTGGTCACTCGCCAACACCACTACGCCGAGCGCCTCATCGTGAGCGAACAGCGGGTTCCGGTTGGCGACGAGCTCAGACAGGCCCTGGCCCTATTGATTCGCCAGGGCCAGTTTCTGGCACCCGCAGGAGAACACGCCGAAACAGACATCGAGCAATGGCGCCTGTATCTGGCGTTGGGTCATGCGCAGGGCGATGCCCCCGACAGTGTCCAGCACTGGCTGGAGACACGCCTGGCTGAACTCGGCGTTGAGGAGGCGGGGGACGAGGCTCTGCTGGACCCCGAGGATCTGGCCTTTGAGGGCATTCCGGAATGGGAGCGAGAGCGCTTTGACCGACAGTATCCCAGGCGCCTGTCACTGGGTGATCTGGTGTTGGATGTGAGCTATGAACCCAACCTTCGACGTATCACTCTGGATCGTCGCCACGGCACCCGCAAGGCGGAACCCAAACGCTGGGAGCTACCAGCCTGGCAGGGTTGGAAAGTTCGCTACCGCCAGGGAAGCCGTGTCGTCGATGTAAGGTGACAGAACTTTCGCCGCAACCAAGGCTGTGGAACAATACAGCTCCAATTGCCCCCCTGGACCAGGAGCCTATGGACCGGAAACCTCTTCGATGTCGGATCAGACCCGTGCTGTCGGCCCTGATCCTTGCGCTGGCGCTGGCGCTGCTTTCCACCCTTCCGGCCAGCGCCTCTGACAATGACTTCAACGATCTCGACGTCAGCAATCTGGAGCTGGCGTCCGTTCACGCCGCCATCATGGATCTTGAGACCGGTGAATTACTCCATGGCAAATTCCCGGACGAAAGCGTGCCCATCGCTTCCCTGACCAAAGTCATGACGGCACTGGTCATTCTGGAATCCGGGCAGCCTCTGGATGAATACGTCACCATTGTCGATCGCGACCGCCCGGCGCCAGTGAATGCCTACAGCCGCATCCGCATCGACTCAGAGGCGACCCGTGAGGATCTGGTGCGCATTGCCCTGATGGCCTCGGAAAACCTGGCCGCCCATGTGCTGGCACGGCAATACCCCGGAGGCTTTGACGCCTTTGTTGAGGCGATGAATGAAAAGGCCCGTGAACTGGGTATGGCCAGCACTCACTTTGTGGATCCCAGTGGCCTGTCTTCCGATAATCGCTCCAGCGCAGCGGATCTCACCCGGCTGCTCAGCGCCGCCTGGGAACATGAACTGCTGCGTGAGCTATCGACAACCCGTTACCATACGGTGAATTTTCGCAGCCCGCGCTACCAGTTGCGTTTCGGAAACACCAACGTGCTGGTGCATCGCCAACGCTGGGATGTGGGGCTGACCAAGACGGGTTACCTGAATGAGGCGGGCCGCTGCCTTATGATGGCGGCGGAAATCGAGGGCAAACCGGTGGGCATCATACTGCTCGACTCATTCGGCAAACGCACTCCATTGGGAGATGCCGGGCGGGTCCAGCGCTGGCTGACAACCGGCCACAGTGGCAGGGTCGCGGGGCCGGCACAACGTTACGAACAAGAGCGGGCGCAGGAACTGGAGGCGCTTCAGGGAACCCGCACTGCCAACACTGAAGACACCAACCAATAGCTTAAAGGAGACTCCGATGGGAATGTCCGTCGCACTTCACGCCCTCGCCGCCGTCATCTGGGTCGGTGGCATGTTCTTCGCCTACCTGGCCATGCGACCGGCCGTAGCCCAGGTCGTTCAGGCCAGCCAGCGACCGACACTGTGGTGTCATACCCTGTCACTGTTCTTCCGCTACGTCTGGGTATCCGTGGTCATTCTGCTGGCCACCGGCTACGCACTGATCGGGGCCTACGGCGGCATGGATTCCGTGGGCTGGCACATTCACGTCATGCACGGGCTGGGGCTGCTGATGGTGCTGCTGTTTCTGCACATCTTTTTCGCGCCCTACCGGCGTCTGAAAATGGCCGTCAGCGCCGGTGACACCGAGGAGGGCAACCGCCGAGTGGGGCAGATCCGGATGTTTGTCGCCATCAACCTGGCACTTGGCGTGATCGTCGTCGTTATCGGGGCGGGCGGTCGCTACTGGTGAACTGACAGCGGCCGCACCATGAACTGTTTCCCGTGAAGCCGCGCTTCGCGCAGACTCTCCGTAGCCCGGGAGGCCGAATCCCGGGCTACGGACACATAGGTGCAGAAATCGCGGATATCGACACGACCGATGGCCTCCACTGCGAGGCCACTCCCCACCAGAGCCTCTTCCACATCCAATGGCGTCAGCCGATCCTTTTCCCCGCCATTGATCATCAGGGTGGACCAGAGCGGTTTGCGGATGGAGCGCTCCTCAGGCCGGGGTAAGGGTTCCAGTCCGTGGCTCAGGGCAAAGTGCTCCGCAACCCGACGAAAGCGACTCTCATCCTGAGCCGTCACCAGGCTGGCCAGAAGCCCGTCCGGCGCCACAAACGCCTGACGCTGGGAATGGATGGCGGGATTGCGCGGCAGATCGAAACTCACCACAAGCTCAAGTTGGCGCGAACGCAGACTGCCCGCCGCCACATCCGTGGCGATGACAACGGTAATGCTGCCGTTGTCGAACTGCAGCAGCACCTGCTCACGATCACGCTGCTCAAGATTGCCGTGCAGTGCCCGAGCGTACCAGCCTGCATTGCGCAGCGTCCGCGCGACCACCTCACACTGCTGTTTCATGTTGCACAGTACCAGCGCCGCACTGGGCTGATGGGCATAGAGCAGCTCGCTCAGCGCGTCATCACGTCGTGCGTTGGAGAGCCAGTAGAAAGATTGCTGGGTACTCTGCTTATCCGTTGCCTCGGCGGTCATGGCCTCTGCTCCTCCAATGTTCAGGGCGGAAGAATACACTAGCATTACAGATGCTCATGGCCCATAGCAGAACGTGTCCATCAGCTTAATGATTGTTTATGCGATAGCAGTAGATGGGCGTGTTGAACAGGTCATTCAGCCTCACCACCGCCTCGGGCTCATGGCCGGGAAGCGCAAAGTGATGGCTGATCAGCCAAAGATCCCGTGGCGCTGCGTTGTCCAGCAGGCGCGCCACGGACTCCATGCCCTCACCGGCGAGATAGCACAACACCACCGATGCACCACTGAGGTCGACCTGACGGAAATCCCGGCGCTGGAACGACAGATTGCGCTGGCGCAGTGCTCTGGCCATGAGCGCTGAAAAGAGCCAGGGGAAAAAGGACACCTCATAGCCGACCACCCGGCACTGCGGGAAGCGCCGGGCAAAGGGCCAGGCCAGGGTCCCCCAGCCCGAGCCCAGATCCACAATGGTGCCGGTGGCATCTTCCGGCACCATCTCCAGCATCACCTGGCGTGAGCGCCCGAGACTGGGCATGGGCGGCATGCCGTAACGCACGGTGGACCAGAAAATGGAGGCACCAATCACCAGCACCGCCAGCACCAGAGCCGTTTCGGCCAGGCTCATGCGGCGGTGTCCGGCTCATCACGCCAGTTTTCAGCCGCCCGCTGCCCGCGCGCCTCATCCACCGGCAAGACCGTGATAATGGCCAGTACAAAGAGCGCCAGACAGAACAGGATGGCGTCCTGAAGGCCAAGCACCGCCTGGATCAGGCCCAGGCCGAGGATGCCGAAGATGGCCGCGAGCTTGGAGGCGGTGCCCCAGAAGCCGAAAAACTCGGCCGACTTGCCATTGGGTGTGAGCACGCCCACCAGCGCCCGTCCGGCGGACTGGGCCGAGCCCAGACTGAGTCCCGACAGCACACCGGCAAAGAGGAACACATACTGGGCCTCCCAGGTCACCCCCAGTGCCCACTGCACCAGCTCGGTCAGTGCGGGGGTCTGCCAGATGGCCAGAATGGCCAGTATCCACAGCGCCAAGGTGAACATATAGGTGGTGCGGGCTCCGATGCGGCTCTGCAGAAAACCAAAGGTGATGGCCCCTATGGCGGCGGTGATCTGCACGGTGACAAACATCAGTACGCGCACATTCTCATCCCACTGGATCACCTGGGCGCCATAGATGAACGAGAAGCTGATGATGATGTAGATACCGGCCATAGTGAAGAAGATGGACACCAGCAGCGAACGCAGGTCACGGAAGTAGCGTGTTGAGTGCCAGGTGTCGACCAGTCGGCTCAGGCCGGTGCGAAACAGCGACTGCCCCGGAGGCAGCGCCCGAGCCCGGCCGCGCTCCTTCACCCAGACAAAGGTGGGAATGGCGGCCAGCAGAAAGAACACACCGGCAAAGGGCCCGACCCAGCGGATGGTGTCGTAGTTCTCCGCCGACACATCCCCGAGAAAGAAGAGCGTGAACATGGTGGCAATCAGACCACCGATGTAACCCAGCCCCCAGCCCAGCCCGGAAATCCAGCCCAGAGCGCTGCGCGGTCCCAGACCGGGGAGAAAACTGGAGATGAACCCCTCACCGATGGCATAGGCGAAATTGGAGATGATGATCAGCACCATGGCGGTGACGATCCAGCCCGGCTCGACGAAATACAGCAGTGCCGTGGACACCACGGTCAGCACATAGCTGACAAACAGGAAGCGTTTGCGTGAGCGGGAGTAATCCATGATGGCGCCGCAGACCGGGTTGGCCACCACCACCATGAAGTAGCTCAGTGCCAGCGCCAGGCTCCAGAGGAAATTGCCCAGCCGGTAATCCGGCCCGTCCCCGACAATGACCCGGGTAAACAGATCCCCGAAGACCACCGTGATGATGAGCAGCGTGTAGGCCTGATTGGCGAAGTCGAACATCGCCCAGCCGAAGATTTCACGGGTCGGGGCCAGCTTGCGTGTCACCATGATTGCACCTTTCCCTTGCTGTAACGCAAACGCCCCCGGTCAGAGCCGGGGGCGTATGGATGCCGGTGTCTGTCAGGTCTCGCGCGGGACCAGCAATACCGGGTTGCGCGCCAGACGGCAGATCGCCTCGGCTTTACTGCCCAGCAACAGTTCCGGCAGCGGTGTATGGCCACGCTTACCCAGAATGATCAGGCGGGCATTGTCCGACTTCGCCATCTCTGTGATCTCTCCGGCCACATCACCGGTCACGGTGCGCGCGGAGACATTGTCTGTGAAGTACCCGGCCAGCGCCTCCACATGGGCGGTTGCATTGCGACCGGTGGCGGCATCGTCATCGTCATCCACAATGACGATGCGCCCCTGGGCGCCGGCCCGGGCGAGATACCCGAAAACGCTCTCCGCGCCTTTGGCGGCGTCCGAGCCATCAGTGGCGAGCAGGATGGGCCCGCTGGTGGTCTCCGGTGTGGCCTCAATGGGCACAATAATCAGCGGCAGTCGGGTCATCCTCGCCAGATTCAGTGCCACGTTACCCACAAAGAACTCACGCGAAGTGGAATGACTGCGGTTGGTGGCAATCACGGCGTCCGCGCCCATCTCTTCGGCCGCCTTGAGCAGTTCCGAGGCCGGGAAGCCACGACGGACCTGGAAATCCACGGGGAACGGCATCTTCCCGTTCAGGTCGTTGGCCACATGCTCAAGCTGCACTGAACGCGAATGCCCCTCTTCGTTATCCGGGCGCTGCCAGCGGTGGATTTCATCCACGTTGACAAGGGTCAGCTTCTGAATTCCAAGATTTTCTGCCAGTGCCGGCAAAACCGGCAGGGCCGAATCCCAGCCCTCAGAGAAATCAACCCCCAACACGCAGTGTCTGAACATAGAACCTCCATTAAGTGTTTGGATAGGGAATATCCATTGAATCAACTCTATAGCATCAGCTTATCATCGTATAAGCTGAATATGTTATAGATAGACCAACAAGGGAGCCACACCCAATGACATTCCAGAAAAAGAGCATTGCATGCACGCTCGGTACCGCTTTGATTGCCCTGTCGAGCTCCATGGCACTGGCCGATGATCACGACGCCATGCCTGAGGCAAGCGTCGATTTTGTCGACAACTCAGGGGAGACGGTAGGCGAGGCGACTCTCAGGCAGGGACCCAACGGCACACTGGTCACCGTCGAAATCGACGGACTTCCCCCCGGCAAGAAAGCGATCCACATCCATGGCGTGGGCACCTGCGACGACCATGAGGAGGGCTTTCAGGACTCTGGCGGCCACCTCAACCCGGACGAAAGCAAACATGGCCTGATGAACCCGGAAGGGCCGGATGCCGGGGATTTCACCAATTTCTATGTGCATGACGATGGCTATGCCTGGGTGGAGCTGTTCAATGAGCGGGCCAGCCTGGACGGCAGCGTCGGTGCAAAGATCCTGGATGATGATGGCGCCGCGCTGGTCATCCATGAAAACCCGGATGACCACGAAACCCAGCCCATCGGCGGTGCTGGCGACCGCATCGCCTGCGGTGTCATCAAGGGCGACTGAACTCAACGCTCCAGCAGAGTGCTCAGGGTGACAGGCTCCAGTCCCTGCTCCCTGAGCCCCTCCAGTATGGCGGGCAGCGCCTGAGCGGTGGGCAGGTCCGGGTCATTGACGTGTAACACCACGATGCTGCCGGATTGCACTGCCTCCAGAACGTGCTCACTGACCTGCTCGGCCGAGGCTGATTCGTCCGCATCACCACTGGCCACATCGTACTGCACGGTCTTCATGCCAAGCGCCGCGGCCTGCTCCTCCACCCCATCGTCAATGCGAACAAAAGGCGCCCGGAAATATTTCGGCTGCTCGCCGGTCAGGGCTTTGGCCATCAGCTGGGTCAGTCCCAACTGAATGCTGATGTCTTCAGGGTCCATTCGGGTCAGATCCGGATGATTATAGGCATGATTGCCCAGCTCAAACTGCTCCTCCTCGACAAACTCCCGGGTCAGATCGGCATGGTCCGCCATCCACTGCCCGCCGGCAAAAAAGGTCGCCTGGGTGCCCGTCTCACGCAGCAGAGCCAGAACGCGCTCATCCACCCTATTCTCTTCCTGACGGCTGCAGGCATCAAAGGTCAGCGCCACCTGCCCTGAATCCCGGGATCCGTTATGGATCACTTCGGCTTCACGGGCTTCTACCCGAGGGGGGTCGTCAAAGCCATGCTCCGGGTGCAGGCGCTCGAACTCATCCATCAACGCTTGCGGCATCGTCTCGGCCATCACACTGGTGGCGGCAAACAGCAATAAAACGGCGATGAAACGGTGCATGGCAATTTCCCTGCTCAGAACGTAAGGCGCACACCGGCGTGGATGTTGCGCTCTGGGGCGGGCTCAAAAAATCTGTCGTTGGTATCATTGATTCTGATGTTGGAAGGGTACTGACGGTCCAGCAGGTTGTTCAGCCCCCAGAACCACTCCATTTCCCGATCCCCAAACTGCTGTGTCACACCACTGCGCAGGTTGACCAGACCGTATCCGGACACACGCTCTTCGTTGGCATCGTCTGCATAGACATTGCTGACAACCAATGTATCCAGCGCCACAAAGCTGCCGCCTGGGTCCTGCCAGGCCAGCTCCGCAAACAGGTTGTGCTCAGGCAGCCCCGGCAGACGATTATCGCGATAGTTCACCCCTTCCAGGTCATCCTCGTAGTCCCGGAAACGGAAATCCGACCAGGTGTAGGCGCCCTGGAGCGAGAGCCGCTCGGTCAGAAAATGCTCCACACCCAGCTCAACCCCATCCCGTCTTGTCTCACCGGCATTACGGAACCGATCCGGGTCGCTTTCAAACTGAACAATCTCATCGTCCGTGTTCACTCGGAAAACGGCCAGATCGTATCGAGTCCGCTCACCCAGCTGTCCCTTCATCCCCACCTCAGTGCTGAGAGAGCGCTGGGGCGAAAGATCCTCATCAAAGGGTGGCGGCTCATCGCCTTCGCTCGGATCATAGAACTCGGTGAAGGTGGGGCTCTCAAAGCCGGTGCCGACACTGGCATAGAGATTATGGCGGGGACTGATGGCAATGGTGGGACCGGCATTGAAGGTCGCCTCGTTGAAGCTCTGGCGCCCGGAGCCTTCCCCGTCAAAAAGACGATCCCGGACTTTGAGACGCACCCGGTCAAAGCGCCCTCCCAGGGTAAAGTCCACCCGTTCAGTGAGACCAACATCCACCTGCCCATAGACACCGGCACTGGTGCCTGTTTCCAGAGCATCCTGAGTCTGACCGGCACGCCCGTCGCCAAAGTTCAGGAAACGTTCACGGTCATCACGCTGCTCCGCCGCCTCAAGACCAACTGTGTAATCCACCGGAAAGGCCCCCACCAGCTGACCGTCCTGGTATTCCATGCCAAGACCGTAAAAATCCCGACTGTAAGCCAAGTCACTGGAACCGGGGAAAGGCAGCTGCTGGGCGAATTCACGCCGGGTGTAGAAGACCCGACCGGTCAGTTCACCGGGAAGCAGATTTTCATCGGTCAGGATCAGGCCGAGCCGCTGCTGCTCAACTTCCTGCCCCGAATCAAGCAACTCCGCATTGTCGGCAGCCTGCCGGCGGTCCTCCCGCACCTCTTCCCTTTTAAGCCCACCCGGATCCTGACCTTTCGGTTGATCGTAGGCCGTAAATACGGTGGTCAACTCTCGTCCGGGCGATAGCTGATAGCTTGCTTTGCCATTGAACATCATCTTTTCCGTGGCACTGTGGTCACGGTAACCATCCATGCGCATGTGCCAGGCACTGGCATGGCCGCGCCAGTCGCCCTCTGTACCACCGCCCATGGCACCGACCCGGCGGTAGCCGTAGCTGCCCGCGGCCGCTCGGCCCTGGACATAGCCCTCATCCGGGCCGGATCGGGTGGTCACATCCACAACCCCGCCAGCGGCATTGCCATAGAGCGAGGAGGTTGGCCCACGCAGCACTTCAACCCGCTCGGCCGCCTCCAGATCAATGGTGTCCACCTGGGACTGACCGTCGGGCAGCGTCTCAGGGAAGCCATCCACGCGCAGACGGATACCACGAACACCGAAAGGCGCCCTCGCCCCAAACCCACGCATGGAAAGGCGCAGATTCTGGGCGAAGTTATAGCGATTCTGGAAGAATACGCCGGGGACCTGATTCAGTGACTCATCGAGTTGCAGGTTCTGCCGGCCGGACTGCAGCGACTGTTCATCAACGACTGAGACGGCGGCCGGCGTTTCCTGCTGATCCCGGACCAGCCGTGGCGCGGTCACGGTCATGGGCTCCAGAGCCCAGGCTCTATCCTGAGTCACTTCCTCGGCGTGGCCGCCTGTGGTGGCGATCAGCACAAAAGGTGACAGGCCCAACAATGTCGCCTGGAGGCGTTTGCGTGTCATGCTCGCTCCCTCTCGCCTGCCAGCCCAGCTTAAAGGCCGGGCTCCGGAAAGTACTGAGGGTTACCCGATACGATGCCCACGACATCCCGGAACTGACCACCGATCTGCATACCATTGCTGTCGATGCTGAACTCACGCACGCCTTTATCGTGGGCGGAACCGCGCATTTTGAGCACAGTCAGACCACGCCGTATAACGCCTCGACTTTCCACATACCGCAGCAGGATGATGGAGTCGGTAATGGTTGATATGTGGGACTCGGTGACCGAGCTGCCCCCGAAAAGCGTCGGCGTAGCGGCCGTGAAAAGCCCGGCAATGCGGCGCTCCTTGAAGTGGGAGGTGAGACCAATAAGAAACTGGCGGAAGCTCTTGGTTGTAGCGATACGCTCCAGAGCCGACAGGCTGTCGATGGCCACCCGATCCGGCTGGAACTCTTCGACGATTCGTTGTATCTCCAGGAGGTGGTCTTCGATACCCGCGGTTTCCGGGTAATCACAGATCACCATCAGCTTGCCCTCACGCTCCATGCGCTCAATGTCCACTCCCCAGCCCTGGGCGTTGCGGGTGAACTGGGCGCGGCTCTCTTCATAGGCAAACAGCAGGCAACGCTCCCCCTGGGCAATGCCACCGGCCAGAAATTCCGTGGCCATGAGCGTCTTTCCAGTACCCGTGGCACCTGACGTCAGAATGATGGAGTCGCGGAAAAAGCCACCACCACACATTTCATCCAGATCCTGACTGCCGGAGGTGATTCGCGTGGTGTCCGACCCCTGGGAGAGCTCCAGCGCCGACAGCGGAATGAAGGCCAGGCCTTGGCTTTCAACAATGGTGAAGGGGTATTCGCCTTTCTGATGACCGGTTCCACGGAACTTGAGGATTTCCACGCTGCGTCGGCGCTTCTCTTCTTCGAGGATGTTACGCAGTATGATGACATTGTCGGCGACGAACTCTTCCACGCCGTAACGCCCAATAGGCCCATACTCCTCTTCACGCTCCGAGGTCAGCAGCGAGGTAATGCCCATTTTCTTGAGACGGGCTCCGACCCGGAACATCTCACGCCGGATGGTGTGGTGCGCTGTGAGCTGGTTGAATACCGCCCCGAGCGAATCCATGGACAGTCGTGTCGCCCCGAGTTTGGTCACGGCATGCTCAACCCGCGCCAACAGAGCGCCCAGATCATACTCACCCAAAACCACGGTATCGACCTCAGGATCCGGGGAGGCATCAACAAAGGCCCAGAGCCCTTCACGCTCCCATTGGGCGATATCCCAGCCAAAGCCTTTCAGGTTTTCCCTCAGGTCCTCGGCGTTTTCCTCGAAGGTGACAAAGACTCCGGGCTCGCCGAACTGTCGTATGCCTTCAGCCAGAAACTGGGCGGCCATCAGGGTCTTGGCACTGCCGGCCGACCCGGAAAGCAGAGTGGTCCGCCCCTTCGGCAGGCCGCCGGCGGCGATGTGGTCGAAACCGGGAATACCCGTAGGAAGCTTTGCAATACCCGACTTGCTGTTGCGATCGGAAGCATTCATTCGATTACCCATCACCTCTTGGTTGCAGCGTCTATATCCAGTGCCGCCAGGACAAGGGCAGCGTCGGAGAGATCACCAATGACGCGGCGCTCCGGCACCGGTGCGATTTTAACCAGCGTTGGCGTCGCCAGAATACGGGCATACTCAGCATTTTCCGGCGATTCAAGTACGTCGACAACAGAAAATTCGCAGCGCCCCCTCAAGGGACCATCACAGAGCGCTCTGAGATTGGCAACGGCACTCCGGGCGCGGTGGCCATCCCCTGAAATATAGAGCGCCAGCGTTACAGTATCACGGCTCATTGTTAGGCTCCTCAGCCGCATTGGTGCCGTATTCGGGGTTATCGAGAGCCGAGCTCACCCCACCTGGCTCGCGGGTTGCTGCTTCAACCCAATCGCCTCCACTTTGGACCAGAAGCTGCTCGAACTCATCCGCAGGCAGTGGATAACTGAAATAAAAGCCCTGATAGGACGTGCAACCGTTTTCTCTCAGGAAAGCCAACTGTCCAGGCTCTTCCACACCCTCAGCAATCACCGCCAGCCCCAGACTCTGACCGAGACCGATTATGGTCCTGGCAATCACGGCATCATTGCTGTCTTTCAACACGTCCTGCACAAAGGACTGGTCAATCTTGAGCTGATCCAGCGGCAAATGCTTGAGGTAGAACAACGATGAATAGCCAGTGCCAAAGTCATCCAGCGCAAAACCCACTCCATCCCCGCGCAGGGCGCTCATCTTGGTAATCACATCATCCACGTCCTCCAAAAGCAGGCTCTCGGTCACTTCCAGCTTAAGCTTTGACGGCTTGGCGCCGGTCTCTTCAAGCGCTTGCCGGACATCGTCCACAAACCCGGGGTGATGGAACTGGCGCGCACTGACATTGACCGAGACCACCAGCTCACTGGTCTCAGGCGAAAGGCTCCATTGCACCAGCTGCCGGCAGGCCTCGTGAAGCACGAAACGCCCAAGCTCCAGAATCATCCCGCTGTCTTCCGCCAACGGAATGAATTCACCAGGACTGACCCTACCGCGTTCCGGGTGCTGCCAGCGAAGCAGCGCCTCCGCTCCGGTAACCCCTTTGTGCTCGGTAACCTGTGGCTGAAAGAACAGCACAAACTGCTGATCATTGAGGCCAATCCGCAAGTCCCGCTCCCGGGCCGCGCGCTCCGCTACCTCCTGCTCCATATGATCGTCAAAGAAACGAGCCTGGTTCCGCCCAGCTTCCTTGGCCTGATACATGGCAAGATCCGCCTGTTTGAGGATCTGTTCCACACCGCCATGACCCGGGCCGAACAGCGTCACGCCAATGCTGGGGGTTATATAATACTCCTGCCTCGACAACCGGAAGGGTTCACTCATTATTTCCAGCAGCTTGTCGCAGACCCGGGCAGCCAGTGATGCCGCCCGCTCCGCGTCGGGATCCACCTCCGCAAGCATAATGACAAACTCATCACCGCCAAGGCGCGCCACGGTGTCACTTTCACGCACGGAGGCGCGCAACCGCTCACCCACCTCAATCAGCAACTCATCGCCAAGGTCGTGCCCTTTGGTGTCGTTGAGAATTTTGAAGTTATCCAGGTCCAGAAACAGCAGCGCACCGGTCAGGCCATTGCGCTCTGCCGCCACCAGAGCCCTTTGCAGCCGGTCCACCAGCAGGCGCCGGTTCGGCAGGCCGGTCAGCGCATCAAAAAATGCCAGCTTTTCGATCTCACGTTCCTGGGCCTTCCGGTGCGTGATGTCGGTGTTGATGACCAGAATAGACTGAGGGCGCTCATCCTCGTCCCGAACCAGCGTCCAGCGGCCCTCCACTGTTCTTTGTTTGCCATCACGGTGATGGTGGGTCATTTCTCCCGACCAGTCTCCGTCAGTGACCACCTGGATGAGGGTACTGGAGAAGACCTCCCGGCTGGCGCCGACCAGGGCTTCCAGGGTACAGCCGAAGGCTTCATGGCTGTCCCAGCCATAGAGCAGCTCGGCACTTTTGTTCCAGTAAAGTACACGTTGATCGATGCCGATCACGATGATTGCATCCTGTGCCTTGTCGAGCAGAGAGGCCTGGTCCCGGATGCGTACGTCTGTGTTGCGTCGCTCCAGCTCCGCTGCTGCGCGGCTTGAAAAGATGCGCATCGTGTTGCACAGCAGCTCCCGCTCACGGATCGGCCAGGCAAACAGTACCGCAATGAACCCGATGGGCTGCCCGGCAGAATTATCCAGCCGCCACCCCAGATAGGCCCTGCCTGCCGGCCAGCCCGCAGCCTGTGCCTGGGGAAATTGCTCGACCAGATCATCCTCGATGACGCACTGGCCCTGACTCAGTACGTAGTCACAGGGGGTCTGCTCGAGCCGGTAATCAAAGTTCTCAAGCCGTTCACCTTCTGCAACCACAGCCAATGTGCGTCCGGATGCAGTTTCACCGGGAATCAGACGCGACACGAAAGAGGCGATACTGCCCAATGCTTCGTTCATGTTCTCGCAAAGCTGGGCAAAGAAGTCATTGTCCTGGACCGCGGACACGCCTGAGGCGACTTTGAGTACGCTCTGCTGGACTCTGAGCTTTTCTCTCAGATCCCAGATGCTTCGAATACCAAAGGCGAGATTTTCTGAGAGCCTCTGCAGCAGATCCAGTTCGTGCTGCGAAACCTTCTGCGGTTCTTTCTGATAGAAGCACAGAACACCGAATGTGCCCTCACTGGAGGACAACGGCAGGCAGATGACGGTCCTGTAACCACACTGAGTGGCAGGTTCGGCCCAATATTCGGAATCGGGCAGCAACTGGGTGTCCTCAAAAACCACCGGGCGCCCCGCACGCAGGGCCTGACCGGCATCGCTTTGCCCGGCAGGATCACTCGCACGCCAGCTCAGTTTTGTCTCTGAGACGCAGCGTGTGTCGGCAGAATTTCCTGCCCAACACACGGGTTCAACCCAATGCCCTTCCGGGCTTTCCTGCATTCCAATCCAGGCCAGCTGGTACTCACCCAGCTCCGTTGCGATACGGCAGATTTCCCGAAAGAGTGATTTCTCGTCCGAAAACTCAAGCAATGCCTCATTACAGGCACTGACCAGGCGCAGGGCACGGTTGCTGCCACGCAGCGCCTCCTGGGTCTGGTAGTGTTCCGTGACATCCCTGAGTGAAGTCAGCCAGACGGGCTCTCCCTTCCACTCCGTTTCAACAACCCTCATCTGCAGGATGGTGTGGTGCCCCGATGGGTTGGGGATCTCGATTTCCGCGTAGTCACTGCCCGCTACAGGAAATCCGAACTCCTGCCCCTCAAGGTCATCTGCGCGGCGCCCCAGCAGGGCGGCAGCCGCGTCATTGGCCAGCATGATTCGCCCCTCACCGGAGACGATAACCATGCCATCGGCATTCTGCTCTACCAGAGTACGGAAGCGCTTTTCACTGGCCCGCAACCGGGTATGAACCCGTTGCAGCTCCAGATAACCTTCAATGCGCGAAAGATACTCAGCGTCGGAGACAGGGCGAGTGACGAAGCCGTCAACGCCCCCCTCATGCTTGTGGCGTCGGTAGTCCTCTGCAGTAGCCCGCGTGGAGGAAATGGCAACAATGAAGGTTTCGCTCAGCCTGGCGCTGCTGCGGATTGCACGCACGAGCAGGGACTGATCCACATCGCCGGGCCGCAACCCCAGCAGAATCAGGTGCGGTTGAAACGCCTCGGCAAGGCTCTGTGCCTGCTCAGCGTCCGTTACCTCCCTTACCTGGTGTCCGCCTTCAGTTAGCAATCTGGCCGTTACAGCAACAGACGACGGGTCGTGATCAACGACCAAAATACGACTCATAGCGATGCTCGCGCTTAGGACTCCAAATCGTTGGGGAGCCGAACCTAGATAGGGCACAAAGTTGAATGCTGCCACCACCACACAAGAATTGGAATACGTAATCAGCGATCCAGGAGATTGCCCAGAAGCCGACCCGTATGGGTGAGCTGTCGTTTCAGGTAGGTCCAGTTTTCCTCGCGCTGGCGCGCGGAGAGACAGCGTAACAATCGGACACGGTGCGCTTCATCCAGGTGACTGAGCATCACGGCCATGAGTGCGTCCTCGACGTTATAGGGCGCCTCGCCCCCCAGTGAGACAGGCACGACGGAGTCCGCCGCAAACGCCAGGTCGTCAGCCACAGCCATCGAAGCCTGCTGAATGGCATGAGCCTTGGGCGAATCCGGCTCACGAAGGTTGTACGGCGGGGCCCACTCGCGAAGTGGGCGCAGTCGATCAATATGGGTAACAGTACAGAGCAGCGGTGCAGGACGACGACGTCTGTCCTCCTCCAGCCACTCACGGATGCGCGTCAGAACCTGGCTCTCCTGCTCCCGATCGGCCCGGTTTGCGGCGCTGACCCATAGAATCAGATCGGCAGACTGGATCTGACCGCGCAGTGTGCCCTGATCAATAACCTCGATCGCGGGCGTGTCCAACAGCAACGCCTCCGCGGCGCCCTCCATTTGCCAGGGGTAGGCTGTGACCTCCGTCGTGGTCCCAGCAACGGAGTCAACCGGCGCCTGCAGCGTGCCGGTCAGGGCATTAACGAGGCTGGAGCGCCCGGCATTGCCTGGCCCCAGCAGCAGCACCCTCAGCGGCTCGCGGGCCAGGGCTTCACTGCTTCTGGCATGCTCATCCAGAGCCTGATCGCTGACCGGGGTGCGAGCCTGCAGGTCGCTGGGCTCATCCAGCAACAACCGTCCACTGTAGAGCTCGATGGCATGAAAACCCACTTTCCGGACATATTCCTGCAGCAGCCAGGTCTGGACACGGGTCGAGCCGTAACCGAGAATGCGGTTCCCCATATCCCGCCGGAATTCCCGGAACACCACACTGGTCGGGTCCAGCGCCGCATATCCGAGTCGATACAGAGTCTCGGCCCGGCTCGCTTTGTCTTTCCATTGCTTCAGACGCACTATATTGCCAAGGGTCAGGCGATGGCTCAGGGGGATCTGGGTGCTGATCTGTTGGCGAAGTTCATGACTGGCACGCTCAATGATGAGCAGTGTGTGGGGAACGGTCAGCTCCAGCAGCGGTCGCTCCCGGTGCGGATGGTAGTGATGGGCGACCTGCGCCAGAGTATCGCGCCCGAGCCGCCAGAGCCCCGCGCCGTCGCTGAGTGGCCACTGCTCAGGTGTGGCGGCCTGAGCACGTGCTTCGACCTGCTCCCAGGCCTCCTCTGCCGAGGGTGACCAGTTGGGATCGGGCCCGGTTCGGGCCGCACTGAGCCGGTGCGCCTCACGCCGTCCGGCAACCCAGTGCAGGCCGTAACCCGCCGCACCACAACCGGCAAGAACACTCAGCCAGACCAGCAGATACCCGGACTGCCACAGCCACACAGCCCCCAGAAGCGGCAGCAGTACCAGCGGCAGAAACGCAAAGGCGGCCGCGAACAGACGTGCATAACCAAACTCACGCAGCAGAGTTTTCATGACGCGCCGCGCTCACCTTCATCCGTGCGTGGCTCGGAGCCGCGAACAAATGCCTCGGCATAGACCCGACGGATGGCCTGTTCATCCACGGCCATCCCCTCACGACGGTGCCCCAGGTAATAGCAGGCAGCCTTGCCCAGGGCGAAAGTCACCGCAGCACCACTCGACGCTCCCCAGGCCGCGCCCACCGTCTGCCCCCAGCCCGGCACCAGCTTGATCAAGCTTCGCCCGGCCCAGCGGACACCGGCCCCCACAGCCACACCGGCTCCAAGCAGCCCCAGAAACTCTGAAGCTGTTCGGGCGTTCCAGGGTTGCCCGTAAATGCTGCCCAGTGCGTGGAGCATTTTCACCTGAAGCGCCGGCAGCAGAGCCGCATCCACCAACGGGAGAGCACCCGCGCCACCGGCGGCCAGGGTGTAGCCCATGATGTGTGGATGAGCTGCCCGGGAGAACGCATCACGCACTTCCGGGTCAGCCTGCAGACGGGCACGCAACTCAATCGTGGAGACACTTTCAATGCCCTGCCAGAGCGCCTCAAGCCCGTAGAATTCATCATTGAACCCATCCTCGGGAAGCGTCAGATCCACCGGCACCCAATAAACGGCACCGCCTCCCGGCAGGCCGGACAGAAGCTGTCGCTGCTCGTGCAGCACGCGTTTCAGATCCGCTGGAACAGAGGTCGGCAGCGGCGTCTGGTCAAACGGCCAGGGCTGGGGGTGGTCTCCACCGACCGGGTAGGTCTCATGCAGGGCGGTCTGCAGCACCAGTATGGGCCAGAACGGGTGGCGTCGACGCATGCTGTGAAGGGCCTCAACCAGCGGCTCCTGATTCAGGTCCGTCGCTTTCATGACCGCAATCACCAGATTGGATTGGGCTGCGCAGTACGCCAGATCCTCACTGGCATCGTAGTCCACCTCACCCAGGCCCCGTGTATCAAGGAAACGAACGACCGGCGCCTCGGCCGGAAAATCATAAAAGGCCGCAGTCCGGGTACAGGGCTGGAAACCGTTTCCTATTTCTGCGCGGCTGTTTCCGGTAAGCGCACGAATCACGGAGGTCTTTCCGGACTGGGCTTTACCCAGAAGCCAGAGCACCGGCGGTGGCTGGCGCTCCGTGGCAGAGTTCAGTGCCCGCGCAAGGGCCTGCTCATCCACATCCGGGCGGATCAGCCAGTCCCGGAGTCGGCGGAACCCGCTTGCCTCAGAGGCCCCACTCACAGGCTGATCCCCTCCTCCGGATCAAAGTCCTGGCGCGGCGGCTCCAGATCCGGCACGGCGGTATCCACTTCAATCTCACGTTCACTGCCATCCTGCCAGAAGACCAGCCGTGCGCGCTCACCCTCAGGGGTTTCATGCACCTGATCGAGAAACGCCATGGGCGTCTCGACCGGTTCATCATTGATCCGCAACAACAGATCGCCAGGCTCGAGCCCCTCTTCAGAGGCCGGGCCACGCACGCCCGTCACCAGCAGTCCGTCCTTCTCTTCCGGCAGCTCGAGCGCCTGACGCAGATCCGCGCTGAGCTCGCTGACGGTAATGCCCATGGCCGTGACCACCTCATCCTCGAGCCCCTGGTATCTGATATCGGCAGCCGCCTCCAGTACATTGGGCGCTACAAAGATGGAAGCGCCGGTACGGATCGCGATGGCCATGGAATCGCTCGGGCGACTGTCAATCAAAAGCGGCTCTTCCCTGCCCTCTACGTGGATTTCCAGGGCTCCGAGGTAGGTGTTCGACGTCAGGTCATCCACATAGATCCGCTCAAGAGACGCATCCAGGCCGGACAGCAGGGGACCGAAAAGATCGTGGGTCATGGGACGGGGCATTTCCACATTCTCCATGGCCCGGAGAATGGCCTGCGCCTCACTGGGACCAATGGTGATGGGGATCACCTTGCGGGCATCGGGCTCGCGCAGCAGCACCACGGGTGCCCCCGAGACGGACATGGCAACGGTGGCAATCTCCACCTCCACCATCTCGTCCACATCGACAGCAAGCTCCCGCGCCTGCGCAGACACTGAACCAAGACAGAGAACCAGAACACAAACAAGGGTGCGAATCATGGCCACTATGACCTCCTCCGCCGGTAATCCAGCCTGATGAATGATCACCCCACTGTAGCGGATTCAGCCCTGGACGTCAGTGCTCTTCGGGCGGCTCTTCCTGGGACTTTTCGCCATTACGACGGCGCTCTTCCAGGGAGCTGCGCAGGAAATGCGTTTTTACATCGTAGTTGTCACGCAGTTCGTCCTTGATGGTTCCCTCCCACAGAGGAACACCTACAAAGTAGCCCGCACGGCCGATGGCGTGGGCGGCAATGGGTGTGGTCAGGATGATGAAAAACACAATGGCGGCGCCCCGCGCAAAGGCCAGCCATTCCATGAACGAGAAAGCCACTCCACCCATGACCAGAATCGCGCCCATGGCACCGGCCTTGGTGGAGGCATGCATGCGGGTCGGCAAATCCGGCAGACGGATGATGCCGACGGCCGCAATCAGCATGAAGAAGGCCCCACCCAGCAGAAACGCAATCACCAGAGCATCAATCATCCCGGGGTCCTCCCCGTTCCAGGAAACGCGCAAACCCAACCGCCGCAAGAAACGCCATAAGCGCGACGACGATGGCCACATCCACAAAGCTGAGCACACCAGTGTCCACCGCGTGCACCCCAATAATGCCCACCACAATGGAGGCCATCAGTTCCAGCGCCACCACCCGATCAGGCAGCGACGGGCCCTTGGCCAGGCGCACAGCAGCCAGCACCAGCGCGCCCGTCATCAGGATATAGACAATATCGATTACCAGGGTGTTGACCAAAATCCTTCCCCCATTCCTGCTAGCGCAGGACTTCCAGAATGCGGCGCTCAAGTTCTCTCAGACTTTCACGCAGCTCATCCTCTTCAGAGGCGAACATCGCGTGAATATAGAGCACTTTGCGGTCATCGGACACGTCCAGACTGAGCGTGCCCGGTGTGAGCGATATGAAATTCGCCAGCAGCGTGATCTCGGCGTCAGTCGAGGCCTCCAGCGGCATGGCGATAACCCCCGGCTTCATGTACCACACGGGGGTGGCCACATCAAAAGCCACCCGCGCATTGGCCACGGCCAACTCCTTCAGAAAGAACACCACAAAGCGCAGAAAACGCGGCACCCGCTGGGAATACCCTTTGAGGGCCGGGATCCGGCGCTGCATCAGCGCCAGTGCCAGGTAGGCGAAGATAAAGCCGGCCAGCATATTACCTGCGGAGAAACTGCCGGTCAGCGCGACCCAGGCCAGCGCCAGTATGACGTTCCAGAAAAATCCGGTCATTCGTCTCTCTCCAGTACGGCAGTAATGTAGTCCTCAGGATTCATCAGCTGGTCCGAGGCCATCTCCACCAACTCGTAGAACGGCTGGCCGAACAGCCCCAGCCCTACCGTCGCCACTGCCAGAATGCCAATCGGCAGATACAGCAGCCCAATCTGGCGATCAGGGATTTCCCCTGTGAGCCGCTTCTGGTGATCTTCACTGACATGCTCAGGCACGGCCTTCCAGAATACTTCGGCCCAGATCTTGATCATGGAGTACAGCGTCAGCAGCCCCACAAAAAGCCCCAGGCCAGCGACCACATACTCCCCGGCATCGATGCCCGCCTTGATCACAGCGAACTTGGCAAAGAAGCCAAACAGCGGCGGAATACCCGCCAGCGCCAGCGCCTGGATCAGGAAAAGCACGGCCGCCCCCGGACGATGACGGTAAAGCCCACCCAGGTCCTTGAGCTCGTGACTGCCCAGTAGCCGGTAAGAAATGCCGCTGACCAGAAACAGTGAGGACTTCACAATCATATGATGAACGATGTAGAAAATCCCGCCAATCAGCGCCAGCGGCGTCATAAGACCAATGGCCACAATCATATAACCGATCTGGCTGACACTGTGGAAAGCAAGGATGCGACGGAATTCGAACTGCGCGGCTGCGCCCAGTACACCCGTGACCATGCCCAGAGCACCGGCCCAGAGCATGATGGTGTGGGTATAGGCCACATCCTGATCAAAGATCAGCGTAAACATCCGGAACAGGGCATAGACCCCGATCTTGGTCAGCAGCGCGGCAAAGAGCGCAGACACCGCCACCGGCGGCGTGTGATAGGACGCCGGCAGCCAGAAGAACAGCGGGAAGGCGGCCGCTTTAATGCCAAAGGCCACCATGTACAGCATGGCGACGACCGTGACCATACCGGTTTCGTCACTGTCGAGCTGCCCCACCTTGTCGGCAATGTCGGCCATGTTCAGTGTGCCCAGCATGCCGTAGGTCAGGCCCACCGCCGCCAGGAACATGACTGAGGCGAACAGATTCAGGGTCACATACTTGATGGCCCCTTCCATCTGGGCCCGCTCACCGCCCAGGGTCAGCAGTGCAAACGAGGCCAGCAGCAGGATCTCGAACCAGACATAGAGGTTGAAAATGTCCCCGGTCATGAACCCGCCCGCGACACCGGCAATCAGCAGGTGCATCAGCGGGTAGTAGCCGAATCGCTCATGGGACTCCGGAATGGTCGCCAGCGAGTAAAGCGCCGTGGCGAAGCCCATGAGCGCGGTCATGAAAACCATCAGTGCGGCCAGCACATCCGCGACAAGGGTAATGCCGTAAGGTACCGGCCAGCCGCCCACGTCCACCACCACATGGCCCTGCTCAGCTGTAACCGCGAGCAGCCAGGTTGCGGCCGCCAGCATGGCGCCGGTGCCAATCACACCAAGCACACGCTGAGCGAACAGCGAACGCCACAGTGCCAGGGACACGGCCCCGGTCAGCAGGGGAATCAGGATCGGAAGGAAGATCTCCGGCTTCAAGTGTCGGTATCCTTCATCTGGTCCAGGTCATCGGTTCCCACCACTTCATAGGCGCGGTGGATGAGAACCACGGAAAAAGCCAGTACACCAAAGGCAATGACAATGGCCGTGAGGATCAGCGCCTGGGGCAGCGGATCAGCGACTGCCGCCTCGGGCACCATGGCACCCTCGGGTATCAAAGGTGGTGCCCCCCGCTTCATACCGGCACTGACGAAAAACAGCAGGTTGGCCGCATTGGTAAGCAGCATCAGGCCGATCACCAGCTTGACGATGGAGCGTCTGAGCATCATGTAGATTGCCGCAGCAAACATCGCCCCGATCACGTAGGCCATTAACGATTCCATTACGCGCTCCTCAACGGCTGTTGCCGTTGCTGGGTTCGTCTTCGGATTCCATAAGCGCCACCACGGCAGTAAGAATGGTGCCGATCACTGCCATATAGACGCCCACATCGAAAATCAGCGGAGTATTCATATTGAAGGTGCCGCCACCGGGCAGAGGAATTTCCCACCACTGCGCCTCCAGAAAGGGCTGGCCCATGAACATGGCCGGCAGCCCCGACAAAACACCGATCACCAGCCCCCAGGCCAACATATCCAGAGGCTCCACCCGCAACACGTCACGCGCCGCTTCAACACCGTAGGCGAAAAGAAACAGGATCAAGGCACCAGAGGCTACCAACCCGGCAATGAAGCCACCACCGGGCTCATCGTGCCCGCGCAGCAGCAGAAACACGGAAAACAGCAACTGCAGCGGCGTGATGTAGAGCGCCGCAGTTCGCAGGATCAGCGTGTTGGATTTCATGATGCACCCTCCGCCTTTTTCTTCTCCGGGCGCAGCTTGATCATGGAGTAGACGCCAATGGCGGCCAGCCCCAGCACAAAGAGTTCACCAAGCGTATCCAGTGCCCGGTAATCCACGAGGATGACGTTCACAATATTGCGCCCGAAGGCCAGCTTCTCGCTGTTTTCGATGTGGTAATCGGAAACCGGGTCAAAGAACTGCACCTCAATGACGGCCAGGACAACAAGCGTCATGACAACACCAGCAAAGATGGCCACGGCCGCATCACGCAGCCGCTCCCAGGTCGAGGACAGACTCACAAAGCCTGGAAGCCGGAACAGCACCAACACCAGAAGGATAACGGTCAGCGTCTCCACCAGAACCTGGGTGATACCCAGATCCGGCGCGCTGAACTGGACAAACACCAGCGCCACGGCAAAACCAAGCACCCCCATGGTGGCGACAGCACCAAGCCGGGAGCGGGTCAGGCTGGCCACCAGGGCGGCGAACACCAGCAGCCCTGCCACCATCCATTCATGGACCCGGCTGCCACCCAGATCCAGCCACAGCGAGAGCCCTTCCCGGTCGTGCAGGGTATAGCCGGTCAGGATGAATGTGGTCAGCACCAGTACGATCAGATAATTGCCCATCTTGCCGTTCTGCAGCACACCGGTCTGCCAGTCGGCCACTCGGGTCAGACCTTCCATCACCCGGTAATAGCCGGCCTCGGGGCCAAAGCGACCACCGGCCTCGCGCAGCACCTCCAGAGCACTGCGTATCCGACCCCATTGGGAGAAGATCACAATGGCGGAAACCAGACTGAAGGCCGACATCATCAGTGGTGCGTTAATACCATGCCAGAGCGAAAGGCTGACACTGGCCGTCTCACCGGAGACCGCCGCCACCACCGGCTCAATCAGCAGGGACTCGGGGATGAACAGCATAACCCCAAACACCAGGGAAAGAGCCGCCAGCACCGCCGGCCCGGCCAGCATGGACACCGGTGCCTCGTGGGGGTGTTCTGGTGTTTCCTTCAACCTGCCGAAGAACGGCTTGATGCCGATGACTGCTGCCACCACCATCACGCAGATTCCGGCGCCAATGGACAACAGGAACAGCAGCGTCTCGAAGGCCGGCGCCTCCAGCACCGCCTCAAACATCAGCTCCTTGGCCAGGAAACCAAACAGCGGCGGAATACCGGCCAGAGACAGGGCCGCCACCGCGGCCACAACCGCCGTCACCGGCATCAGGCGGCGCAACCCGCCCATCTCCGCCACATCCTTGGTGCCGGTTTCGTGATCGAGGATACCGGCCACCATGAACAGCGCCCCCTTGTAGAGGGAATGCCCAAGCAGGAAACAGGCAAAAGCGACCATGGCGTAATGGGTGCCAATGCCGATGAGCATGACCAGCGTGCCCAGGGCCATGATGGTGGAGTAGGCCAGCAGCTTCTTGATGCCCGTATGGGTAATGGCCATGAAGGCGCCGGTAAACATGGTCAGCCCGCCGAACAGGCACAGAGCCAGGGTCCAGAGCTCACTCTCGCCCATGGCCGGGTTCAACCGCGCCAGCAGATAGACGCCGGCTTTGACCATGGTGGCCGAGTGCAGGTAGGCGGACACCGGGGTGGGCGCGGCCATGGCATTGGGCAGCCAGAAATGGAACGGAACCTGGGCCGACTTGGTGAAGGTTCCCAGCAGCACCAGCACCAGAATGGTGGTGAAGAACTCATGCTCGCGCAGCACGTCCCCCGATGCGAGCACCTCGGTGATCGAGTAGGAACCGACAACCGAGCCCATGGCAATCAGGCCACCCAGCAGGGCCAGACCACCGGCGACGGTAACGAACAGCCCCTGCAAGGCACTGCGCCGTGCTTTCTGGTCTTCGTGGTTGAAGCCGATCAGCAGGTAGGAGGTGACGCTGGTCAGCTCCCAGAAAACGAACAGGGAAATGAGGTTTTCAGAAAGCACCACACCCAGCATGGAGGCCATGAACGAGAGCATGATGATGTAGAAGCGCGGCAGATAGACGTGGCCTTTAAGATAACCGCCAGCGTAGATCAGTATGAAGGTGCCGATACCGCTGACCAGCAGCGCAAACAGCACAGAGAGCCCGTCAACCAGGAAACTGAGATTGATACCCAGAGTGGGAAACCAGGCATATTCAGAAACCTGAGGGCCATTGGCCGCCAGTTCCGGCACAAAGCTGGCAAAATAGACAAAGAGTCCCGCCGGAAGCAGAGCCAGCACCCAGCCGATGCGATCCTTCAACACCGGGGCCAGCCATGGCACGGCAACAGCCAGCAAAAACCCTGAAAGCACCGCTAACAGCATAGGCGCACGCCACTCCCTTCCAGCACAGGTTTCAGACCAAGAAGGCCGCAGATGGTGATCCGGGGCCTCAGGGCTCAGGCAAAAGTCCG
>LKMJ01000214.1_pt1 | contig 38821 bp, 26 predicted proteins | sample 643391 | NCBI WGS metagenome assembly LKMJ01 (sample SAMN04112250, study PRJNA286221) | soda lake metagenome | biome: soda lake; feature: Kulunda Steppe; material: water; isolation source: sample PL-Br10 brine of Picturesque Lake | place: Russia: Kulunda steppe | collected 2010-07 | reverse complement strand
GCCGCCTGACGGTGTTCCCTCGCATCCTTCGATCATCCAGCACTGGGAGAAAAGTCACACTCGCTGCGATGCTGGAGCCAACTCTGTCGTGGCTGGCTCGACGAAAATCTGATTCGGCAACTACTGTAAAGGCTGGGACTCTCTCCTTGAGTCAGGTAGCCCTACGAATGGAACAACTTCGACAAACAGTGTCTGAGACACCGCTTCGAAGAATACGGCAATACTGAGGGAGTCACTCATCTTGAGCAGGTACACGACCACGGAATAACTGCCCAACAGGAACTTTTTGGCCCCTTCAGCCGTTATAACTTGGATGCTGTAGCGAGTGCACTGTTGATCTAAGTGCTATCGTGAGCGGACCGTTACTGGTACACTGTCGGAAGGCTGTGTAGTCATTTTGGGGTTCACTGAGAGTTTTGATTGGGGTTTAAGCTTGTATTGTTGTCCGATTGTCGCCATCACGAGTTTCGCTTCAAGCAGTGCGAATCGGCGACCAATGCAGGTACGTGGTCCAGCACCGAACGGAATGTACGAGTAACCCTTCGATTGTGGGGTCGCTTCATTCCAGCGGTCTGGTTGGAATTGATTGGGGACGTCCCAGAACCGAGTGTCGCGGCCGAGTTCTCGCACTGAAATGTGAGTTTCAGTCTCCTTGGGGATGTGGTACCCGTCAATTGTGACATCACGCGTTGTTACGCGTGGGATGGTGTGGACTGGTGGATAGAGTCGCATGGCTTCCCTGAGTATGTGGTCGGTGACAGTCATCTCACCAATGGTCGACATGGTCGGTTCCTCACCATCGAGCACTGAATCGAGTTCGGCAGAGAACTGCTCGCGGACTGTTGGATGAGTCTCCAAGAGGTAAAACGCGTATGTGAGTGCAAGCCCTGTGGTGTCGTGACCTGCAAAAATGAATGTCTGGACCTGTGAGAGAATCTCGTCGTCCGAGAGATCGGACTCGCCCTGCATTTCTGCCAGTGCTGCTAGCATATTGTCAGAGTTGTCGTCATCGACTGCCGAAAGAAGCGATTTCCCTTCTGCTTGGAGTTGGTCAACGGCTTGTCGAAACCGGTATCGTGCGGGTGTGGGTATCCACTCGGGCAAGGCCCAGGAAGACGGAGTGAACCAACCATTGAGGTCGTTCGCCGCACTCCGGATCGGTGTATCACCGTCGACTGCAAGTGTGGTATCAAATAGTGTTGCAAACATATTTTCAAGAGCAAGCGATTTCATTTCTTCAACAAGCGAACGAGTCTCACCGTCTTCCCACTGAGATATTCGATGCTGTGTTCGCCCGACCATCGTCTCGGAGTACGACTGGATTCTCTTCGGGTAAAAGAACTCATCGAAGGCTCCACGAGCCCGCTTCCAGAGATCACCTTCTGCCGCAAGCAGGCCATCACCAAAGGCAACAGTAAAATCGCTAGTCTTTCCGAACGATTCTCTGTTAGATACGAGTACTTGCTCGGCATAATCTGGGTGTGCTAACAAACAAATATTTCCTTTAACAGTCTTGAATTGGGCGATATCACCGACTTCGTCGACAAGACGATGATCGAATTTGAACGGATCTTGAGCCCACTCAATCGTGTTTCCTATTACCGGGTAGCCTCTCAGGGACGGAAGCGGATCCGGTCTCATACGTAAGTATAAAATAGAATTATGTTAAGATATTCCGATTCAAACTTGATCAAGCTGACGTCCTCCACGGTGGAAACGCCGGGGCTTCCCCTACGAGGGGAATCAGGTAGATAGGTTCCAGTCCGAATATGCCTAAGCATCATCTGCGATGGTACGCTCTGCTCAGGCTGGACTGAGGCGGTGTCACGACCGATCCCCTCCTATAGTGTCATTGTGTTCGGGTTGCCAATGAAAACTCTCTCCTCACGGGTTCAGGCAACCAGATATATTCGCCGTCGCGTTGAGTGCAACTTTTTTGATTCGCTGTGGAGATTATATCGCATATGTGTGAAAGTGTCGGAACGAAGAAGACGACAACTATGAGGGGGACTCTATTGCAGAAAAGCGACGAAAGGCCATCAAATCGATCGTCCGACACCATCCAGAACTTGGACTTGAACCTGAGGACATTACACTCAGATTCACACCAAAGACTGAACAGAATTGCATTCGGGTCAATATTGCATCTCCAGATAATGTACCAACGTACGAAATTCACATGCCAGCGTCGATGGGAAATGCGATGTCTAATTCTCCTCCAATTCGCGCTATCGCGAAGATAGCTTGGATTGCCTCAGACAATTCCTTTGGTGACATCTGTGAGATTCTATCTATCCGTTCATCACTCAGGTACGATGCACTCTTCCTTTCTGAGAATCCCCCTATCGAAGTTTTAAGAACCGACTTAGGTGCGGGAGTCCACGACTATGAGCAATCTATCCAAGAAAATCTTACAGTCGACCAAGTGGTTCAACATTCGAAGAGAATACGATAGATAGTCTTGATTCATTGGGTCTGTCTGGGGTTTCGATCCATACCAGGTGAGAATTCCCCGCGCACGATACGGAGAGACCGTTCAGGAGACAATCGAGGCGTTACTAGATTCTACGGAGTCTGATACCATCGCTGGAGAAGCGAATCGAGTAAGTAAATCTACGTACGGGCGGCGTGCTCGTGATCGTCTTGAGCACGGCTAAATACATACTCCATCTCTGGTCGTCTTTACCGCCTCACCCGAGTTTTAAATATTGGAAGTGATATCGAAAAATAAGATATATGAACCATACCTCAACTGATACTCAGAATGAAGGTAACGATCAAATATCAGCCGCCGAAGAGCAAGATACCTCAGATAGAGGGTTACACTCTGGATTAATCCCGTTCACAAATCGGCGAACGTTGATGAAGGCAGTTGGACCTCTCATTATTGGTGCTGGATTTAGTGGTGCAGCCACAGCAGATTCGTCTCAGTCTTCGTTACAGTCTTCTATCTCGGGAATTAGCCTGAAACGTATCGATGAGAACGAAGAGAAAGGGTTCAATTTTCCGTATTATTTGTATGCACCAGAAAACAGCAGAGACAAGCCACTATTAGTTGAGCCAGTAAATTCGGGAGGTTGTAGTGACGACTTCCAAGAAGATCTCCAATTTGCACAAGAGACTGCAGAGTTTGGGGTAGTACGACAAATTAGTGATGAACTACGAGTCCCACTTATTGTTCCTATATTTGGGAATCCCTGTGAAGGAGAGTTTTTCGAGCGGTTTATTCAGTCACTCGATACTGAGACGATGCATATCGATTCAGGTGAGTTCGAACGAATTGATCTGCAGTTGTTGGCAATGGTCGATGATGCCCGAGAGCGCTTGGCAGACCATGGCGTTGAAGTTCCGTCGGAAGTGATGTTGAATGGATTTTCTGCCTCAGGGGACTTCGTGAATAATTTTGCTGCGTTGCACCCAGGCCGCGTTGCATCGGTAACTGCTGGGGCTGTCAACGGGATGGTCACGCTACCCTTAGAACAATACGATGGATACACACTCGATTACCAGATCGGCGTTGCAGATTTAGAGGAGCTTACTGGAGAGCCATTCGACGAGGAAGCATGGAAATCTATGCCTCAACTCTGCTATATGGGTGAAACAGAGCAACCGCCACAAGATGATACCCTACCGTATCGAGACGTTTGGAGCGAACAAGAGGCTCAGAAGGCAGAAGCAGTATACGGAGAAGTCATGCAGACAGACCGCATGACGCTCTGTGAAATGCTCTATCATGAGGCTGATGCAACGGCACGTTTTGAGGTATACGATGGCGTAGCACACGAGTATTCAGATCTAATAGAAGATGATCTCATTGCGTTCCATGCTCGTCACAACGATATCGATATTGGTTCTAGAGGCGCTGACCACGAACAAAATATAGAGACAGACCACACGTTGAGTAGCTGCGAGGATATCACGACTCTAGAGCATGATGAGGTCTCGATCTCGTTTGCTGATCGACCGACAATCAACAGTGAATCGGTCGACATTGAGTATGAGGTCGCAGATTCGTTCGGTATGGAAGTCGTTACAAGACTGTTCCCTGAGACTGGAGATGGACCGTGGGGATTCGAGCTTGAGTGGCTTCGTGCAGGAGACTCGGGGATTGAGTCCTACGAATATTATAAGCAAGCAATGATGCTTGGAGAAACACTCGAAGTAAAGGCATTCCCCGAAGACTGGAGAACGTTAGATGATGCCATTGCTTCGGACTGTATGGTCGTCAGTGGGATTAGGTTTGTAGATGTTCCGATGGTAGGTGACAACGAGTTCAGTATTGAGTATGTGTATCCAGAAGACGCAAATCCATCTGGTGAAGTTATCGTTGAGGTTGCTGGGGAAGATATTGAGTCGATTGCCGATATAGATCCAGGGACATTCGAGAAACAAACTATTTCGATCCCCAATGAAGACGGTACTCCATCAGAAACAAATGTCAGTTTGAGACTTACTGATACCGACGCAGATGAGCTGATTAGCGAACAGTCAATAACGACTCATCAAGCGGGTACAGCTGAGGTTTCATTTGCTTCACAACCTGTTGCAGGGAAACAGTCACTTCCACTCGAATATCACTTGGATGCTGATTACAGTGTGGACCGGTTTGTAGCCTTACGATTGTACAACGACCAGAGTTCATCGTGGGGAATATATATTGATTCAATGGACCCCGGTGAAGAAGGGATTCAAGAGTTCGAACTCACAGTGGATGAACCTGGGATTCCACTCACAGAAGGCGATGAGTTGACTGTCGCTCTCGTGGATGGTAGCGATCCGTACGCACAATCACCACTTGCAACCACCTCCGCAACAGTGGTATCCGAAGACGAAGCGGACGACGAAGCACTTGAAACGTACGAAACAGAAAGCAATGGAGATGAAGAAGACACCGAGCTGGAGGAACCTGCTGATGAAAATGGCGAAAACGATACAGTTGAACACTCGGACGATACTGACGGGTTCGGTATCATGGCTGCCATTTCGGCTCTTGGAGGGGTAGGATATGCTCTGAAACGTCGTGTAGAAACTACAAAAGACTGAGCATCTCGATGAGAATTTCGTCTCTGTTTGTCCTGCTAGACGAGAAAGTTGAGACAATATAAATCGTGGTTTAGTTTGGCCCGCCAGTAGAGATCATGGCATTTCGAGAATCGAATTCGTCTGACCTCCGTTTAACGAGTTTGTAGCAGACAGACCAGCTAGATAGCGTGTCAAATAGATGCTTGAGGAGACTTTGACTTACTCGACAGTCAGCATGCCCGCCAATCAACCATCAGATGCTTCGATATATTGCAGAAACAATAGCTGCTCCATTTTGTTCGACAGTGTGTTCGACGATCTTAGTCTCAATGCCACTATTCCAATGCCAATTCTCACGATCGGTTTGGGCACTTTTTAGCCCGCGTTTTAGTAGTGACTCTACATTTTTACTACTCTCTGCGGTTGCTTCGTAGAAGATCCCGCCTTCTTCAGCGGTTATCCAACCCAAACCTGCAGCGATTGTTTCTCCAGTTACTGTCGACTCATTTTCTGCAAGCACAACAGCAACTAGCTCACCAACGTCCCATTGTCGCTCATGAGTCCCGGATAATTCGACGACACGTCCTTCGGGAATCACAGAAGATAATGTCACTAGATTGTAATTATGGATTCCAGCATCAGCAAGCGATGCATCGAATGCACTCAATTGCGTAGCACCTTCTCCTGTGCCCCATACTAATTCTATTGTCATACTAGACTGTCCTCTACTTGTATCAAAATACTTCTGAAGTATATGTACACATTTGTGATTATTGCCGGATAAGTAATAACAAGATATTAATGCTAAAGTCAAGATTATATCAACGTAAATGGGTGAAATAGTTTCTTTCTATTCCTTCAAAGGAGGTACAGGCCGAAGTACATGTCTCAGCAATGTTGCGTTTGAGCTAGCTAAACGCGGTGAAACAGTTGGTTGTATGGACTTTGACCTCTCGGCACCAGGGCTGCACATGATTTATGATATTGGTCCTAATAGGCGGGCCCGAACAAAATCAATTCACGACTATTTAGGAGGCAACAAGCAGACCCATCGTGAACTGAGTGACTATGTACTAGATGTTCGCAAAAGCTACCGAGACACCGATTTCGAAGGGAAACTTCTACTGATGCCTGGTGACATCAATCCACAGGTTGCTGCGGAGATGGCAGATGATTCACAGCGGGAATTTAATAATATCCAAGATTTGGTCCGTGACTTCGAAACAGAATATAACTTAGATTATGTATTTCTTGATTCGAGATCTGGCATCAGTAATCAAGCGATGCCAATTTTTCAAGCTGCAGATCATATGTTGACCTTTTCGAAATGGACACATCAACACAAGCTTGGAACGTATTTACTACTAGATTGGATTGGTGGTGTGATCTCTCGTGATGCGCACTATTTCGATGATATCATTGGTGTTGGTAGTAATGTGCCACCAGAAGTAACAGGTGCAGATGTCGCAGACTGGGTTGACAGTGAGCTCCCACCATTTGTGAATGACACTACCGTTATCCATGAATCAGAGATTCTAAAAAAGGAAGAGAAAGTCGTGATTGATGACCATTCTGACCTACTAATTGCTGATGAATATAAGAGCGTTGCAGATTTAATACAGCAGATGTAGTATTGAACTGGCTACTAATATCTTACAACATCAATACAATGGCTCAACTCAATCATGACTGACGAACCTAAACCAGAAGACATCTTAGAAGGGAAGAATCGATACAGTGGACGAAATTCAGTCCCACCTCTACAGGTGATCAATGAAACAAGGTTCCTCGAAGACGACCTAGGAAAAGTTCTGCTAGGAATTTATGAGCTAGAAGAAGCTACTTTAGAGGAACTCTCGGATTCACTTGATCTCCCACGATCAAAGACGAAGCGAAACGTGACCGAACTCCGAAAACAAGGGTATCTCGGTGTGAATTTTGATGGCAGCACTAAATTATACTACGTAGCGAGCGATTGGAGTACTCAGGAGTTCCCATCTGGACCGATTATTCCCTTAGTCTACCAATATAATTTGTTGAGTGACCAATCACGGATGGAGGCTCTTCACGAAGCAATACAACAAACTGTCGACGAAGGTGATGTTGTCGCAGATCTTGGTGCTGGTGTTGGTTTCCTCTCTTGCATAGCATCTGAAACTGCTGAAAAAGTATACGCTGTTGAGATCGACCGTGAAGTCTATGAACAAGGTGAAAAAGTAGTTGAACAAGAAGGAATAGATAATATCGAATACATTCGAGGTGATGCCAGAGAGATTGACCTCCCTGAAAATGTAGATGTTGTTCTCTGTGAATTGTTGGATACGGGATTAATCGCAGAGCTTCAAGTTCCAGTTATGAACTATGCTATCGAAGAATTCTCAGACACAGAGTTACAAACGGTGCCACACAACGCCAGAACTTCGATACAGTTGATAGAATCTAATTACGAGTTCTATGGTAACGAATTTCGCATCCCGCATTTTGAAGAGTACGATAGTCGAGATAGTGAATCTCGGTCTAAGGAGCAGACATACCACGAAATTTCATTTCAAGAAAATAATTCAGAATTAGTCGAACAACGTATTGAACTTGAAGCAAAGCATAACGGGATAGTAAATGGGATCCAAATTAATACCGAAGTGAAATTTGCACCAGGTATGAAGTATACCGGGGCGAGTCCGTGGCTCAACCCACCATTGAACCTACCGTTCGACGAGGATTTAGACGTCGAAAAAGGTGAATTAATCACGGTAGATATAACCTACGAGTTGGGTGGGGGACTTAGTAATATTGTGTACAATATTGTTGACCGAAAGAAACCATAACTAAGGGGCATTCTATGTGTAATCAGTGTACTGGACTCGCAATCCAAAAGGAAGAAGAACTCTCGGAATTCGGAGAGAGATTGGCAGAGTATCATAAGGACAATAACAACAAACCGGTTTTTATAGGGAGTTTGTCAAACAAAGAGAGAGCTAAAGAGGCTAGAAAGGAGTTAGGGATTCCAACACAGTGCCCTCATGAACCATATAATGAAGAAACAAATCAATGTTTATTTCACCTTTCTAAGGAAGAAAAAGAGGAGCTTGATATTGATCCTGAGGAAGTAAATCAAGCATTTATTAAGGTTGTTCAAGAAAAAGAATCTTTTGGAACGAATGTTAAAAACTTTATAAATACAGATATTTGTCGTTTGGATCTTCAGTATCTCGACTTGGATTCTCCGGATAATCGGCCTATTGATTTCCGCTTTGCGCATATAAACGATATTTGTCTAGATCAAACGGTACTACACGAAAAAATCAAATTTGACTACGGAACAATAGATAAATTTAGCTGTCAGAAATCGGTGCTTTTCAGTGGATTAGATGCAGTGTCTACGAAAATAAATGAGCCAGACATGGTAGTAAATAAAAGTCGGTTTGGAGGGAGCGTCAACTTCGCTGATGCTCAGTTTACTTGTCAACGGTTTCTGTTTGAAAATAATATTTGCGAAGCAGATGCTTCTTTCGTTGATGCGGACATTTTGGTCGAAGAGCCAGTAGACGTGGACGCCCTTGCTAACGAAAAAAATGTCTCATTCAATGGATGCGAATTTCAAGGGAATGCTGATTTTAGCAAGATCGGAATTAGGAGTGCTACACGTCAATCAGAAACCGACCATAATGCTATCGCAGTAAAAAACATAAAAATAACGTTACGCTACTGCGATTATTCAGGAGATAGTGTCTCGTTTGATAACGCTAGATTTGGATCCTGGAACGTTTCGAGTGGTGGGGCTCTTGGATTTGAAAAAACAGTAAAACATCAAAACGAATTGTCCACGATCTCATTTACTAAGTCTGATTTTAGCGAAAGTAACATTGATTTCAGTGCTTCTCATCTTGGTGGAAATGTTGAGCTTCCAGATTCTGATTTTACTCGGGCAGAAATCGATATGGATAACGCCATTATAAATGGAGATCTGATTGTAACAGATTCGAAGTTTTCGAACAAACCTGTGGATTTTTATAAATTGGATGTGCGAGGAAATCTTGATTTTAGAAACTGTCTATTCGATGAAAACAAAAAAATACGGTTTGAAAACTGTGAGGTCAAATCCGATGCAGTATTTAAGAACGTCCTCTTCAAGTCAAAAGAGATAGATTTCCATGATTTTGAGACTGGTGGACGACTAACCTTTGAGAATGGTCAACTACAAGGGAATACAATAGATATATCTAAATTGGATATTGGTGGACAACTCTGCTTAGAACGAGCGAGGCTCATTGGCCAAGATATTGATTTTTCTAATACTGAAGTCAGTGCTAGAACTCGGTTTGAAGGTGCATATATTGAATCGGAAAGATTGAATTTTTCTAATGCAGATTTTTATGCTCACGCAGACTTCCGTTTCGTAGATTTCAATTCCCGATCAATTTCATTTAATAAGTCAAAATTTCATGCGCCGGTTGTGTTCGCTAACTCAGATCTAACTGGGCGAGTAACATTCAAGCGAACTCAATTCCACACCAATAAAATAAATTTTTCAAAAGTTGACGCAGAGGGTGCAAAAGTCCGTTTCATTCGTAGCAGTACAAAGAATGAGGGCGGAGATACTGACGAATCAAACGCAATTAACTTTTACAGAGCAAAGATTCCTGAGGGCAGATTTGAGCAACCCAAGTCTCCTGGAACATATTATGATTTTACAGAGGCCACTGTTGGCGATTTAGAACTTATGTTTCATGAAAACAGTTCTGACCAAGATAAACTATTTGAGTATTTCAGATTTTACGAGACTGAGTTTGACGGATTTGATTTTAGTAAAAGCATATACCGCAAAGAATTTAAAGAAAATGGTTGGAGATTAGAATCTACTAAGAATTCCGAAGAGACTGACAGATCTGTGTCGGAGCGGACTGCAATAGGGGACCTTAGGTACCTCTTCGTAAAGCCAGGACAGAATGTCAAATCGCTTTGGGAAAAGTATTGGCGATTATTGAGAGAAGGGTCAGACCCAGATCCAGACAATAAAATAAACAAATTAGAATCTACATATAGAAAAGCCAAAATTGGCGCCGATAAACAGGGAGATTCAGATGCATCTTCAAAGTTCTTTCAAAAAGAGCTCAAATATCGCCGACGTAGTCATGGACAACAAGCATGGCTATGGAACACAGAACAATTGAATCAGATACCAACACCTTGGGAACGAATAAGTCGAGCATGGCTCTGGTTCACGAACTGGGTACTCTGGTTAACTTCTGGTTATGGTGAAAAGCCCAAGCGTGTTATCTTAGCTTCAGTAGTTGTTATTTTGATGTTTGCGACAACATACGAAATTACTTGGGCATTGGTTGAACAGACACGTCCTGAACAATTTAGAGGTTTGACTGGATCACTTACATTAAGTGCTGAAATGTTCACGACTATCATTCTTGGCGGGAGTGACGTGGAAAGCGGCCCGATTAGAATGTTATCTTACATCCAAGGATTCATTGGGAGTTTCTTTATTGCTCTCTTTGTCCTTACAATCACGCGATCCGTTCGACGCTAATAAACTACCCCCGCAGTGAGCTTTGAATCACTTGATATTTTATCAAATATCTCGGTTCTCGATCCGATCTCGGAATGCTGTCGCCACATTGTCTTCATTATGATCCATAAGCGAATCTTGGTTAAGCTCGGCGAGTATTTCGAGAATAATCTTTGAGCGTTGATCAAATTCCGCTACCGACTCTGAATCAATATCGCGTAATCTCTCAACAACTTCTTGTTGCGGCTTGAGAATGAATATCCCGTAGTCTTCTTCGTAGTATTGTACCGCATTTTCGAATTCTATAGGTGAACCGGCATGGAAACATTCGTTGAGCATCGAAAAGAATTCAAAAACATTGGTTCTTTTCAATTCTTGTTCCAATCCATCGTTCGTGAGACTCCTGGCTGTGTTTTTAACATCTGATCCGAGCTTTTTGTCTACTGCCCACCATATAGTCGTGGTAAAAGTCTCGTCCATCTGTCGCTGCGCATTTGAGAGCCTTTGTGTGAACAAATGACTCCTTTCTAACAGAGTATCAGCATTAGGACCTGGTTTTTTGTTGTCGTCAGCTAACTGTTGTCCCGGATCTCCATTATCTTCTAAAAGTGCAGCGACCCTGTCTTGGGTTTTTTCGAGTTCCATGATAATCTGATTTTTTACATCATCTTCAGGCGCTTCTATGCCAAACCATAGGAGACACTCAATCGCAAGTTGTGTGGCATATACTACTACTGGTTCTTCACTACGATCTTCTTCGAAGTGTTTGAACCCTGTATCTCCTGTCCAACAATTTTCGAGAATATAATCTGCAGTTGCCAGTTGTAACCCTTCTATCTCTTTTTGTCTATAATCAAATGGTCCTCCAGCATTACTGATAGCAAGCAGAGCATTGAGTACTGTATATGGTAGTGAACCATCGGTATAGCCTCGACTGAATGTACTCTCACCATCGCTTTCAGTGGCTCCTGTTTTGTATACTGCAGATGTTTCTTCAAGATTCTTATCTTTAATTTGGGTTGTAACGTTTTGTAGAAGATAATCGATAGCCTTGTGGATTCGAGTTTCTTCGTCTTCTGAGAGGTCTACATTTTCCCAGACATAATTTGGGAGGTTATGATACATATACGCAGTTGCAAACAATGTATTGCTAGTTGAGAATGGAGAAGGCATTGCCTGCCCTAATCCTCGATTATACGTTCCTGGTTCAAGACCCTCTCCGTACGGATTCTTGGTGAACTCTGTCCAACCGGTATTGTCACCAATCTCTGTCCAGTAATCACTAAGTAAATGCTGTAAGGTTTTGGTGAGGACCTCTTCAATCTCTTCGTCGTTAGTCTCGACACGTGAATCTGCATACAAATCGGTCAGAGCGACTGATGCAGAAAAGGTAAAGTATCGCTGTGGTGGATACCGCTGATCCATATCACTCATTTCGTTGGCACCACACCAAGCCCACCCGATACCGTCTGTATCAGTTGCCGATTCTACGTAATTATTCACCAGCCAATCCTTGTTTCGGTGTAAAGCTTCTTCTAATCGGCTGCTAGAGACGTCTACTTTTGGTATTTTGAGGGCCTCTTGTATTGTTGTTGTAGTAAAGCTCACAGCGTCGGTGAAACTCTTGGTGGCATCTCGTGGCAAGTAAGGTGTTGCTCGATAAACTCCGTCTTCAATGCCTTGTTCGTCGTCATTGGTTAATAACCATTTAACGTCGTCAGTCAGAATTTCACTTTTGATCCGTGGAGAAAGATAGAGAGTTGAATCCTCTTGACTTTTAGAAAAGACCATAAACAAGGCAGTCATGCCTTCTGCAGAACTCATGTACCCTGACTCATCCTCGCCGGGTGCATATTTTGTTGTATAAGTGTCGCTGTAGGGGAATACGTTTGACTCATCAGCTTCCCGCCGTTCTCTTGCTAACCACTTAGATGCAGCTTCAACCGCCCTATATGCCCTTTTTTTGACGTCCCGTTCGCTTATCTCACCAGTAAGCTCATTGACTATGTTTTCTTTGCTCATATTAGATGAGAGTATCGTATATTGATAGATGTTAGGGTTGGTTACAAGATGTGGTCAACGAGTGGGCTCCGGAATTGAGGTTAGCTCACTATTTAGATTATTACATTTTTATATAGATTAACTAGACATATATTTTTTAAATGTTTGAGCAGTGAACCATGGCCGCAGACACAAGGTTTAGTATGTGAGAATATAACATGTATATAATGACAATCTTGCCGGTTGACACAGACGTATTGGAAGACGTCTGCCGGAACATTGCCCAAAACAATTATGGGTTCATTTATGTTACGGAACAAAAAAACGATATTAAAACAGGGTATGAAAGTGCTGATCTCGGATTGGTCAACGCACGTTCACTCTCTTTGAGTGATATTAGAGAAACACTCTCCAATATGGGTTCTGACGAGTTCACGAGCATTGAAAAGCTTCGAGATGGTGTCTACTACGTTGATCCGTTCGGTGTGCAGGGAAATATGGAGATCACCCGAGAGTTGACCAATCTGTTCGGACAACGGCTTGTCGTCACGAGCGAAACACTTCGCGCTCGTTTTTCGCTTGCGATTGACGATATGGGATTCTTTGCTGGCGAACTTGAAGAAAGAAATTACCTCCGACGGATAACTGCGGGCAAGCGCGATTACTACACAATCGGTCCTCAGCTCAAAGAGCATGCAGACGATGTTGGTCTTGATGCTCGACTCGTCCGAGAGGCCTCCAATGGAAAAATTGCTCATAGTGATCTCGAACGAGTCATTGATGTCGACGCGACAGCGGACGTAATCCGATACCTTGATCGAGAAGGTTATATTGTCGATCTCGATGGTGAGTACCTTGTTGAGGAGGCGATTGATGAGTATGGTCGCTATCTCGCCGGAGAGATCAACGAGGCCATAGCCGTGGAATTTGAGGCTTCGAGCTATGTGCTTCAAGTCGGTGAATTTGAACAGGTGGTCGAAAACGAGATCGAAAGCCAGTTCGACGTTCTTTCGACAGCGAGGAGTGTCCGCAGAGAACTGCTTGCAGCAGTTCGTGAAAACTTAACAGATCAGATCGGACTTGAGGTTGGTCGTGAGATGATAGAGGTTACCGAGTCTTTCGACAGTGTTGTTGATGACCATTGTCGGCGCATTCTCACTGATCAGAAAGCAGAACACGACCAATTACCCGGAACGCTCCCTGAGTGGGTCGATCTGGCTGAAGATGCGTTCGAAGAACTGCAGGTGAGTACGGCCACGGATGTCAACGAGTATGTCCGTAATGCCGTACGCGATCGATACAGAACGCTTGTCAACAACGAAGAGTTCGGTGGAATGGCAGCGTAGTCCAATTACAACGAATAAACAAAAATCCCAAATATTACGATACAATGGCTCAAAAATACGAATTCAAACGAATCGAAAGTGACGGAAAGCAGTACGTGATCGCTAATCCAGTTAATCAGACCGCTGAACCAGTTCGGCTTAGTGCCCACTGGATCGAAGGTGACGATATCGAAGGCGAGTGGGAGCGTGCTGTCAGGGCGATCATTAAAACGGACCTACTTGGATCGATGGAGCTCAAGGAAGGTAACGGGCGAATCGATCGAAGACAGGCGATCAAAACGCTAGCTGAAGCCAGCGACAACAACGGCGCGATCGTTACCAGCAAACAACAAGCCGAAGCGTTACTTGAATTTCTAGCGTCAGAGAATATCATTGAATTACAGGGTGGGCAGGTGATAATGCTTCGCAATCCGACAGATAATCCTGAAGACATAAATGGTCGAATGATCCTCAACTGGGCAGCTGCCATTGACGCCTGTGTGGAGAAAATCACAGAGACAATTGACCGGGTTGATAGCGCGAAAGAAAAGCTTGAAAATAGGATTGACGATGTCCAACAAGGTTCGGGAAAGATTGACGAGCGTCTCACTGAGACTGCACAGGAACTTCGGAGCCTCGGTGAAGGCTCCGGTGTTCCGCAAGACCCTTCTGAACTCCCAGCAGAGGAACGCGAGCGGTTCCAGCAGCTCAAACGGAAACTGATCTATCACCAAAAAATGAAAGAGGCCGACAGTGTGAATCTCGCAAAGAAAGTGGAAAATGGGGCTAATAAGCTTGCTGACAACATCGAAATGCTCGAATCTGCCAAGACTACACTTGGAAACAAGCGCGAGCAGGTTAGAACACAGGCCCTAAAGAAACAAACGTTCCCGGATGAGGCGATGAATATCGTCGATAATATGGGTGAATTAACAACCCAACTAGCTGGTGTGGGGGGAATCGAAGAGGCTGTCGAGAATACTCCTGATCACGAGATGGCTTCGATGGTTGACGGCGTGCTTGGTGATATTGATGGTGTTGGTCAGACCGTCAAACAGGCTGCTGGTGAGGAGATCACTGAGGGAGAGACGAACGAACTTGGGATGTAGCATGTATGCTGACTCGTTGCTGCAGGATGTTCGCCTGGTCGAAAGACAAGGGAACCGGCTACTCAAGCTGCGGGCGTTTTCTGGACCGGAACCTAGGTGTCGCGTTGATGTTACAATGATTTCACTTCTCGACCTCGCCGAACAACTGCGTGCGAGTGCCCCGTTACCTCTCCAAGAAAATCAAGCTGAACCCATGTGTATCGAGACTGGGGATTGTCCAAACGGTGGCCATCACAAACATGCCGAGGCTGATCCGTTAAACAAGAATGGCCTTGTCAGTCGGCTTATTGAGACAAGCTACGAGCACGGTCCGCCTATGGTCGATAGACTCGATCCAGAGACTGTGAACCGTATTGAAACCGCAAATCGTATTGAAACCGTTGATTCGCAGGTGGTTGTCCCGTTGTCAGCCAGCGCACCGTATGCCCAAAACTGGCAGCCAGTTCTTGCGGTCGTCTTAAGCCGACTCGAAGCCGCTCTTAAAGATTTCCGGCGACTTTCTAGACGCGCCCGTAGCGATGCTACTGACAGGCTACTTGCGACTGGTCTTGAGGGAATTGTCGACATGCTTGAAGTGTTTTTGCTCGTGATTCGGAGAGCCAATGCCGAAAGCCGCTATGTGAATAGCCGTACCGATCACCATCAAGACGAGCTACTCTCGAAAGTGGCGGATGCAACGACACAGCTAAGGAGTGACGAGAATGCTTAATTTGACACCAATACTGAAACGCGATCAACCAACATCCCGTATCAAAATAGGCGCGAAAAAAATTGGACCGAAAACTGACACAGTCGAGATTAGACATAACGGCAGACGGTCCTTCTTTTATGTTGAGCCAGTTGATGATACTGTTGTCGACGGTATCGGGAATAAGGTCAGAATGCATCAAAACGTCAAGACGGTTTTTGGCGGGATTGATCGTGGCAAAGATTTTATTGTCGATCCGGATGCAACGAAACGCGATGTTGTGGAGTGTTCGACCGTAAAAATCCATACTAGCGAAGTAGCCCCAGAAGACCTCGAGCCGTTCCTTCGAGATAACGATTACCTGTTACATCGGATGGAAGAAGTGGTTCCAAAAGGTGACCAACTGGCGACGTTTGAGGTTGCCACGATGGAACCGACTGATTATACTACGTTGCGAGTCACCCCAAATACGGAAATCGAATTTATAAGCGCAGGTGAGCTTCGCGAACTTAGAGCAACACGAAGTCAGATGGGTCGGCGTCCTAGCACCAGTGGTTCGAGCGACGGAGGAAATGATGACGAAAGTGTTCAGGTTTCGCTTGAACCGAAGAAGCCGACTGTCAGTTTCGAGGAAGATGTCGCTGGTCTATCAGAGGTCAAACGCACTGTCGAGAATTTGTTGGCATTATTTGATCCAGATGTCCACGACGAGGTCGTTGAGCGGTATGGTGACGAGTTCGCCTCGCGTGGAAATAGTATGTTGCTGTATGGGCCACCAGGCTGTGGTAAGACACTCATTTCAGAAGCAATCGCCTACGAGGCTAAATATAATTCTAACATTGAAGAGAGCTATGGTGAGGTAAAGTTCCTCGAAATCAAGGGCAGTGATGTTCTGTCGAAATATTCTGGTGAATCAGAGAAACGTGTAGAGGCGATCTTCGAGAAAGCTCACGGGATCGCCCAGGAAGGGTTTGCTGTGTTGTTTTTTGATGAGGTCGACACGCTGATTCCTGACCGAGGCGATGATTCGCTTCAGCGGCACGAGAGGTCGCTGACAAATGCCTTTTTGCAAGAAATGAATGAGATTGAGGACAACCTATTTGTGATCGGGGCAACGAACATGCCGTTTACGATCGATCCAGCAGCAACACGTCGGTTCCCGACACAACAGTTTATTCCCCAACCAGACGCAGAGGTTATGTCCGAAGTCTGGAAAAAGCATCTCTCAGATATGCAAACTGAGACGACCGTTGAGTATGACCGACTTGGTACCGCATCGAAGGGATATACGCCCGCAGAAATTGCTGACCGTGTAATGGGCAGCGAACTTCAGCGAGAACTCGTCGAGAGTGTTTATGATCCTGATCGTAAGCCGATTACACCGGACACCGATTACTTTCTTGAACGACTAGGGGAAACCGAGCCAAAGACGGTTCGTCAGTATGTGGCCAGCGTACGAAAACAGATAGACGATCTCGAAGGCTATCCAGAACTACGCCGGTACGTTGAGTCGCAGACGTCCCGCCTTGGGATGTCACTCGGAAACGAACCGTCCTCACTTGAACAACTTCTCACCGAAAGCCGGTCATCTAACTCTGCCAGTGAGCCGGAGGATGGGTCAATTAGTGGTGGATCTGGGAATACTGATGGTGGCGAAACCGCTGCCAGCAGTGGCTCAAACGGAGGCTCTGATAATGTCTAATACTTATAGACAGGTGGACTCTTTTGAGAGCAATAATCTAACAGCTACCGGTGTTGGTCGACAGCTAATCGCCTTCGGTATGGGCAATACTGTTGTGACAGTTGCGGGAAGTCAGCGAACAACAATCGATCATGGGCAGCGAATCATCGATATTGCTGTTGCCGAAGCGATTTTAGTGCTCTCTCCCGGGACGTTGACGGCCTATACTTTGGATGGTGATCAGATCTGGAGTCAGCGTATCGAAGGTGCCTCTGCGATCGCTGCGAATCCTGGAATCGGCTACTGTGGAGTACTTGGAGTTGATAACCTACAATTAGTCGATCTTGATACTGGCCGTAATCAGTATACCGCCGAACGAACCCGTCCCGGGAGCTCCGACGACGTGTTTATCGCGACCGACAAGGGGTTTGTTTATGGGACGTGGTCGTTCCTTACTGGGATCGACAGTGATGGTCAGGTACTATTTGACCGTAATCTTTCAGCGGTTATCAAGAGTGTGGGGTACTGTAGCGAGATTGTCGTCGTAGCTCTACAGAATGGACGGCTCGTTGGACTTTCTGACGCGAATGCCGACTTAGAGTGGAGGTTAGAACTGGAACCGACCCATATTGGACCTAATGGAAGAGATTCTGTGCTTGTGAGTTCGAATACTGGCATCCACGCTGTCAGTGCCGAGGGTGTCAGCGAACCAGTCCCAGAGCTCCCGACTGGAAGCGTGTATGCAACTACCAGTGGCGAAGTGGTCTGTATGGTTCGGGACAGCCTAATATCGACATATGTTCATAATCGTGATCGGATTAGGGTGGATATAAGGACGACAACTATTGAAGTTGGTGGAACTGTCGACATCGAAGTCACCAATCGGAGTAACGAGCCCCAGACTGCCGGTCTTAGCATTGAACTCAACAACTGTTCGTTCTCGCCAAATGAGCGCACAGTCTCTCTTGACGCTGGTGAGACTGTGCTCATTGATTTTCCCATCGCATCTATTCATGCCGAAGGCGAGGAGAAATTATCCGTCGCAGTCGACGGAAAAGTAACACAGGATACTCAGGTTACAGTCGAAGACGCCGCTGCTGGAACGCTAGCTGTAGAGACAGATCTCCAGCCCTCATCGATAATCGACGGTACCTGTGTACTCACAGTAACTGTGGCAAACAAAAGTAGTGTTACGCTTGATGGCGTCCGTCTGGTAGAGAGTGAGAGTGATTTCACATCAATTCCTCCCGGGGAGTCCTGGAATGAGACACTGGTCCGGCACTATATTCCTGATAGACGGGTCTCAGTTGGTTTAGAGGTCATCCGTGGGGATCGGCGTCGGGAGTACGCTCCGACATGTACGCTGCCCCCAGCACCCACTATTGATGTGGATGCAGGCCATGATGCGGTACGAGCAACAGTGGAAGTCAATGATGAGGTCACTGTCACTGACCGACTTGTCGTTGAAATCCCTGGCTCTGGCCGTTTCCGAGAGCCCATTACAATAGATGGTGGCGAACTGTTACTTGTTGTCCCACAGTATGATACTGGTGTTGCACGGATTTCATTTGAAGAAATTGATGTTGAGAACTGTATCGAACTCTCAGCGCCGACTCAATACGACACCTCAGAAAATGAGCAATCGACTCCCAGCCAGCCAAGCCGAACAAGTGGTTCAGTACAGTCAAGCCAACAACCTGACCAAAACCAATCGGAGCGCCAACTAGGGAATGATAATAGGAAACGGAGTACTTCCATCTCATCGCAGTCAGATCAATCCCTAACCGCCTCATCCGATTCGGCCAGCAGACAGGAGACCGAATCCAGTGGTGAATCGTCCACTGAGAGTACTACTCAAAGGACAGAATCTAGTAACTCCTATTCGGAGCCGTCCAATACTGCTGGTGCTATTAAGTCAACATTGACACTTAGCAGGACCGCTCCAGAAATGATTACTGCCGTCGGACACGCTGTTCGTGATCAGCTTACAATCAGTAATGCCGGAGAAACAGTGTCAGAACTTATTGCAATAATTGATGGCGAGCAGATTAACCTCAACAATCTAGAACCGAAGGAAACAGTCTCGCTTGCTCGGTTTGTTACCACGATAACTGACGACGCACTCGTTCTTCCGGCTGTTGAAATTGAGGCTGAAGGCTCTGTCGTCGACCAAATTCCGGAACGAAAGCTTCCAGTCAAAGAGAACGGTATTGGTGTCTGTGCTATTGCTGATCCGAAAGACGGTACAGTCACTGCAACTGTTACGAATCATTGCCCCCAAGACTGCCAGGTGACCAAACTGTCGGTCGGTTCGAAACACAGCGAATCGGTTTTGACGACACTATCTACGGGTGAATCTGCAGAGATATCGGCAAATATTGATAGAAAAATACTCTCACAAGCGTCTGCACTTCCTCTTTCATTGGGAATTCGGTATGCCAATGGCTCAGAAGACACACTCAAGATACTTGGGGTTATTTCGGCCGAGTTCGCGAATACAGTGGGGATTGATGAAACATTGCTCTCAGTATCAGTAGGCTCTGAAACAGAGGTCGCCGGAGAGTACGGTTCGGTTATCCTCGTCTTCGAGAACAATCATGATCGTGAAGTCAAGGACGTCTCGGTTGCGGCGGATGGTGAGCCGATAGACGATATGTTTTATTCAGAGGCACGACGTGAAAGACTCGCTGCTGGAGACTGGATCGAACACTTCATTGATATAGAGTCTGGCATCCAAAACCCGCAGTTTGAGGCGACAGTCAGCTACACTATTGAAGACATAACAAAAGAGTATACCATTGAGGCTTCCGGACCAGCAGTCGACGACGAATCTGCATGGAACGATTCTCATCTGAATGCCTGGTCGATAAAACATCTTAGTACGCCTGATACTACTGATTCGAAGCTTCCATCAACAGTGTCGACAGGGTTCCGCAGAGTCGATTGAGGCTGACTGTCCAACACTAATATATTTTATAACTCCGGTTTATAGTAGGAAATCACCGTTCACTGTTTCGCGTGAATCTTGGACATACCAGTACATTTGTCGAGCTGTTCGGCCAATCAAAGTGATACTCAGTAGTCCGAATAGACTGGTTGATATGAATAATGACCCAGCCGCAATAGAGGTTCCTAACGATCGTGAGTCGTATTCATTGGCGACCGCTTCAGAACGGCTTGTCGCGCCAGCTTCATCGAAGGAGTCAATTGCACGCTCGTAGGAGGCGTCCATTTCCGCAGATCGTTCGCTAAACGTATCGTACTCTGCTGGATTGAACAGCAGCGGTTGGCCGAGCAGTGTCACGAACTGCTCAGACTCCATCGTAGACCAGACTGTATTAGCGTCTTGTACGTCTTGTTCGGCGTTAGATACCGTTTCGACGTAACTATCGAATGCCTCAGTCGATACGGCTTCTAGCTCGTCACCTCGTTCAGTATCACCCTGAAGTGTTGCAATTTGGGAGAGTTGTCGGTTGATCGTCGCCTCTTCAAGAAGAGTCAATTCACCGGAATCAAGCTGTCCTTCATAATATGTGGCCTGTTGGTCAACAAGACTCTCGACATCAGCTTCCCCTTTTTCAATAACTTCTTGGCTAGCTGAGTACTGCTCTGAACCGCTGATTCCTTCGCTGTAGAGGCTCATTGTGTTGAGGGCAATTGCAGCACGAGCGATTTCCTGTTGAGCAGCCTCGTGGTCATCATCCTCAATATAGTCGTTCGCTTCGTTGATAGACGAGAGATACAGCGTTGCAGCATCACCGAAGGCCAATACGGCTGACACCTCGTCTTCATTGGGTTGTCCGTCGCGAATCTGTTCATCCATTGTGTTGACGATATCGAGAGTGTTGTCAGCAACAGTTCCATCGTAATCAGAGAGATCGTCCCGGATAGGATCAAGGTCCAGTGGAATTGGTGTCGCTGTGATCGTTACTCGTTCACTGTCGCGATCGCCATATATAGTGTAATCCCACTCGTACTCAGTGCCGAGATCCGCGCTCGTATCGAACTCAAGACCAAATTCGACTGTTTCCGACCCATTTGCATCGATAGAACTCGGCGTTGTCTCGGTACTGAGCCAGTCATCTGGACCGGTCGAATGACGGACGCTAATATCTGGAAGGTCATTGTATCCAAGCTCTTCGCTCACCTCCGTAGATGCTGTCTGGGCTTGTCCAATCGGAACATCTCCGAAATCAATGTTGTCAGCAGACAGTTCGGTTCCATGAACAATCTCGAACTCTCCGCTATAGCTTGCATCGTCAACAGCTCTGTCATCCGCTCTCACATCAGCCTCAATGTCGTAGTTTCCTTCCGAGAGACTGGTGTCTGCAGTCACTGACAAATCGACTGTTTCAGTTGAGGTGCCATCAATCGAGTCTGGTTCATCAGGAACTGTGACTGAGATATCGTTGTTTGAGGCGTCGGCAGAAATACTTCTAATATCTAGTGGCTGGTCTCCGTCATTTCTGACTTCTAATCGCAGCCTTCGGGTCAGTTCGTCGTTTTCATCTCGTGGTTCGTCAAAGGTCAATTCATCTTCGATATCAAGATCACCGAAGTAGCCAGGGTAAATAACTCTCGCCTCAACGTCGACTTCTCGGGTTGCATATTCTTTGTCATCATGTCTTTGATCGGCAACTTCGACAGTCCACGATAGCGTCTCGTACTGGTCTACATTGTTATCGACATCGATCTCCCAGCTAGCTGTCCCCTCGCTCCCAGAGACTGTATTCATGTCACTAAACGAGAGGTCTGCGTCTGAATCATCGTTTACAACCGACCACGAAACACCGTCGAGAGACCCATCGCCGCTAACCTCCTCGATAGTCACATCACCCTCTTCGCTTTCCCCGACGAGTATATCACCGAGGTCAAGGGGTTCATCTTCGAAACCAGCCAGTGGCGGTCTGTCTACTGTGAAATCAAACTGCTCGCTATTGACCTCTCCTTGAACGTTCTCGTTATCTACGGTATCGTCGGCATCGATATTGAGTTGCACCTCAGTAGTCTCACCAGGTTCTAGTACCATTCCATCTTCAGGCGTAACATCAACACCGCTTGGTTCCTGGGTGATTTCGACGTCCACCTCCATTGATTCCTCGCCGGTGTTCTCTACTTCAATCACAGTGGTTGCGGTATCAGAGTCCATCTCGACGTCATCGGGCCCACTGACAATTGAAACGTTACCGGCCTGAACAACCGGTGCAGTCATGATACCAAACGCAACTATAACAACCAGTGCAACTGCCAGTGATCTACGCATTGGTATCACCTACCGTCACAACAGAGCCAACTTGGGCTTTGTCGTACGTCCGTTTCCAGGCGAAAATCCGAACGAATAGAGCTGTACTCACTACTCCTAACACGATTCCATATCCAAGTAGTACGGTAACCGAAGCGACAAGCAGTGATAACCACGCGTTGTTGACAGTGCCGCCGAGTTCTTGTATCTCATCTGTTCGATCGGATAACCCATGGTTCGTCGAATCTGATTCAGCGGTCTGCATCTCAGTAACAGCTGTTTGGGCCTGTTGATACTGTTCAAACGTTGAAACAGGATTAGTCAGTCCCGCGAGCGCGCTACCAACACTATCACAATCGGTGCAAGATTCGAGGAATGTTTGTGCAGTATCTTCGGAGTCATCTATGCGCTCAACTGCAGCTTCGTATTCGGCGTCTCGTTGCTCGGCCTCTTGATTAAATTGGGCGGCTACATCTGGCCTGTTAGCCCGTTCATAGGCTGTTGCAGTCATCGACAACAGCTCAACCTGTGTGGGAGTATGGTCAGCGTCTTCTGCTTCGTCACGGAGACCAACTGCAAGGTCCTCGTAGAACCGAGCGAGTGCCAAGCTTGCGAGTGTTGCCTGTGTCTCTTCGTACTGAGCAAGTACCTCGATTGTGTCCTCGACACTTTCTGCAGTTTCAAGACTCTCCTCGTACTCACCGTCCTCTGACTGTTCATACGCCTGTTCAAATGTGATCATTGTCTCTTCAACCGCTGCAAATTGTGCACGTTGTTGGCTATCAAGTTCTCCTGCTTCTTGTGTTTGTGAGACTGCAAACGTCCGGATTGTCTCAAACTCCTCGTACTCTTGGTAAGCTTCACTGCCTTCCATCGCACGGAAGCTATCAAAGAAGTCGTCAGCCGTCTCGTCGCCGCTCGCAATGACAACCACCGGTGCAGTTGTTGTAATCAACATTCCAATTGTGATTACGATGAGGAGTATTCGGTATCTTGAGGTGGAATTCGCGCGAGCCATGCTAGAACACCGTCCTTGAAAGGCGTTCGCGGAGCGGATCATGATCAAACAGCGTTTCGATCGAATCCAGTAGGAGCAACGATCCGTAATGAACACCTTCAGCATCAATTCCTCGCCCGGCTTCTGAGATCATCTCCCAGGTTCGGTCATGCATCTCTAGAACCGGGGAGATTTCGGCGACCTCTGGTCGTTCGGTCTCAATCCGTTTGCGGACTGCTTCGTATCGTTCCTTGATTTCTCGACGGCTAGATTGTCCTGAGTCGAACGTATCGAGCCGATCAAGGAGTTCAATAAGATCACACCCTCCGTTCCAAGTGATATCCGTTGGCGGGAGATCTGAGCAGGCTGCAAACAAATCTACGTTTCGTTTTGTTGTCATTGCATTGTTGATCGCTGTTGTCGTTGCTTCCGCCATTGTTAGGATCGTCTCGATAGCGACCGCTGGCTCGGTTTCTGTTCCAACGAACGCGTGCCCCGAGTCCGGAACTGATTCGGCGGTCGCAAGCATTGACTCGACGACCGAACCGTAGTACTGCTGGATTGCTGTATCCTGACCCCTCCCGTCGGTAAGAGATCGTACATCGGCTCTGATCCGGTCGATCCGGGCGTGGTGGTCAGCAGTTAGCTGTCCAGTGAACCGTAGATCGATTTCGGCAGTCGTTGTTGTACCGTCTCGAACGGTGATCGTCGTCTCATCGCTCCGGAACGCATCTTTGTTCGATGAGAGTGCCGATGCGATTCGGTAGCGTCCGATCATCACCGATTCGGTGAACACGCCATCCGTCCCCGTTTCCGTCTTGTCAGCACGGTGCCGCATATTGGTCGGGTCTTCGTCCAACTCGATGTCCACCGGCACTGACCCGGTTGTGACGCCGTCGACACTGGAGACGATCTGTAGCTCACCCATATGTGCATTGAGGCGTACCGTCTGCTCACCGTTTACAACCGGAACCGTGACCCTCTGCGACTCATATTTGGGATGACTGATATCCGCTTTGACGTTGGCTGCATCACCTTGCAGCGTCACCGACACCGCCCCGTCTTGGTCGGTGGTGCCGCTGTTTTCGTCGTCGATCTGTACCGTTGCGTTCGGTACCTCCTTTCCGGCCGTATCGGTGACTGTAATCGTCTTCTGTACTGGGACTGTTATCGTCGCATTCGGGCTCTCTCGACTGATTGTGGCAATCGATGATGCTTTACCGCCTCGGATTGCGCGGATTTCCCACGTATTGGTGTTTGAGATATCTATCGAATATGATTTGGTACTGATACGCATGTCAGACTGCCACATATTCTGTCCAGCTTCCCGTTTCTCGAGGACGAATGAACCCTGTGATGGTTGATAGCCGTCGAAATCAATCTGTGCAGGAAACGTACCATTGGGGTCTATTGTGTCGGCTCCTCGCCATTCATATATCCCTACCGCTGTGACGGTTCCAATCAATATACCTACACCACCAATCATGTGGATCGAAGAGAAAGTAAGTGGATCTGTTTCTCTCACCAACATCACAAATACGATTGATAATATACCAAAAAGCAGACTGAATCCGACAATAATCAATTTATTGATGGTAGTCGTTCGATTCCCAGACAAAACACCGAACACGCCGACCAAGACACCGACCAATAACGGCGTGGTGAATGTGAGTCCAAACGGGACAAGGCTAAGTAATTGCGTGAGCCAACCAGTATCTTCGTCCGTTTGGATCTGGACGGCAGCAATACCAGCATCGGTCAAGACGAGGAGTGAGTCGTCCTCTTGAATTGTCTCATCAAGCAGGAACTGACCCTCACCGTCGATTTGTGTGTCAAGGGAGGTGTAATATGCCTCACCGTGTTCAGGGTCGGCTGCGAGAGCAGTTATCGATAGATCAGCCAACGATCGGTCGAACTCTAGTGTCCCGCCATCATCAGTGATTGCTGCATCCATAATCAACGGCCCATTATAATTCAGGGCAATGTCTCCAGTCCGCTCGACAACCGAATTTCCGTCCTCTCTCACTGTCACCTCGATCTCACCGGGTTCGAGTGACGGTAGTTCTATATGGCCAGGGGCGACCGGTTGACTGGTTTCTTCGTATTGGTCGCCATTAGCGTCGACGGCATCGATTTCGTACGTCGTGTCTGGCTCGAACAGTGGTGACCAGACGACCAGATCGTTTTCATTCGACCGGATCTCTGGTTCGATCTCTTTTGGACCATTTATCGTCACCGAGCTATCACCGGTGGTATCCAACACGTCGATCGAAATTTCTTCAGAGTTGCTGGCTGCAATGAGAGTGTCCTGATCGATAGCCAATTGTTCATTGTCGTACAGAACTGTTCCAGTCTCCTGCTGATCACCAACCGAGATTTTGACTCTGTCGTCAGTAGTGAGGCCAGTCGTCTCCGAACCATTGAGTGGGACTCGGACTGTCTCATTTTCGATCCAAACTGGCAACTCATTGTCGAAGGCAACACTATGTAACGAGAGTTGCGTCGTTATTGTATCCTCTTCAAGGACCTCGTTTTCAGTCTGGAACTCTACATTGACTGTTTCATTCGTCAGTGAGACACCGTCGACTGTTCCTGATGTCGGTCGGTTAACGAACATAGATACAGTATCATCACCCTCTTCTGGTGAATCCGTATACCTCACATCAGTACCCTCTACGGCCATCTCGACCGTCTCGATTTCCTCGTCAGCATCTGGGAGTTCCACAGTCACCACATTTCCGCTCCGCTCTATTCCCTGTTGAGCCGTGGCAACATCTGCAACGACTAGCCCGCCGATGCAAGCCATAACCGTGACAACAATCAGAATCGAGAGACGCCTAGTCACTGCATTCCAACGATTTTGTGTGTTAACACTGTGTTCCATTTTCCGTTCACTCCGCGTTCTTTTCGACGTATGATTCTAGATTGTCGGTGATTTGGCTGAGCTCCGTATTTGAGAGAGAACCGCCTCTTGCACCATTACTACCGCCAGCAAGACTGTTGCCGAGTTGCTCGAACTGATCCCACGAGTGGTCCAACAGTGGGTTGAGATCGAAACCGCCGAGCAACAGCAGGACGTCGACATCGTTACCGCGTCCCGGTTTCGGCGTGAGACTCGCCTGGCCAGCGGCATTGATGTCGTGTTTGCCGGTCCAGTCTCGGAAGGCACTGTATACATCCGGTTCAGTGATTGTCCGATTGTTTATCATTCCTTCGGGCGCCCGAACGATCAAATAAGCCGTCGATGTCGTCCCAATATCCATCGGCACGTAGGTGTTTTCGGCAGCTTGATCTAGCATGTATTCGAGTTCGTATACTTCGCCGTTCATTTCAGTTGCAACCGCAGGTGTGAAATGGTAGGCATCTATCTGTGAGGGAATCGTCACGTAATCTCTAATATCGATCACGCTCCGTGTCTCACGTCCGGCACCGATCATCAGGTCAATCGCGGTAATGATGGCATCGTTGATCGAGTCGTAGTGGCGACTGCTGTTGGTATCCGCTTCGAGATGTGAGTTCGATGCGAGCAATACCATATCTGCATTCTGTGACCCATCCTGCGATCGTAACAGCCGCGATAGCCCACAGACCGCGTTGAAATGTCGCTGCGGCTGCTCGTAGTAGTATGGCCAGACGCCGAACGCCGAATGAATGACACTGTCCATCCAGTCTTTGGAGTTGCTTTCGTTATCCAGATCAGTGAGCCCACTTTTGAATTGATTTATTGCGTATGGAATCGATCCGTTACCCGTTCCGCCGCCGAGCGTTGCAATATGCATAAACGCATCTGTGTTCTCAAACAGAGAGATCTGGTATACGATCCGGTCAATATCTTCTTGTGCGCAGGCTTCCCCATTCGGGAAGAAATTGCCGGCACCTTGTCGGGTGCCGAATTGCAACGCATAGGTTTCCATGAGATCATCTTCATCTTGTCCGTTCTGGAGACTGTCACGCATTCGGTTGAGTGTGTTCCGGAGATCGGCCCGGTTCGTGTTCATCACCAGAATCCGGTCGTCGATGCCCGGATTCTCGGCCCGATCGAAGAACTGTGATGCGATTCGTCCGCCGCCCTCACCCGAGGCAATGACGCCCCATCGTGTAAACGTGTTTTGTGCCATTGTTATTGAATTTCGAGTCCGGTTTGTGTAGTTTCCACACTATGCTTACTGTCAATCTGGCTGATTAAATCACGAATGACCTCGTTTGAGACGGGGGCTGACAGGAAGTTCCGTCTGAGATCATCATACCGCAACTGGTCGCCTGCCTCGATGTTATACCGTAAGACATTGGTCAATTCTTCCATGAGTTGACCGTTATCGTAGACGATGATTTCAGTAGTGTCCCGACAGAGTCCACGGTTAGTTTGTTCGCTCCAGACTGCCAACAGGCACGGTGCGAACGCCGGTCGAACTGGGAGATCCATCTCGGAAGAAACGTATCCATCTTGATCCAACAGTGATTCGAGACGCGGGCGCATTTCCGGCAACAGTGATTCAATATCCGCGTCAATATCTGAACACAATTGTTCGCGCAACCCGCGTTCGAAAAATTCGATCGTTACGGTCTGATTATCGTCGATCTGTATTTCCCTCTCAATGTAGTTGAAGTCGTCATCACCAGGATCAGCCGAAAGCGTATGCCTACCTTTAGGCACTGCTTCGAAACTTGCCGTTGCGGCGACCCGTGTCTCAATTGTTTTTGTTTCATTATGCCCTCCTCCATTGAGTTCGAGTGTCGCAGTTCGTGGTCTTTCGCTACCACGCTCATAGGTAACATCGACTGCTAAATCGTAAGTCTCGATATCGCCACGTCTAAGCACAGGCACCCTAGGATCGAACTCAACACCGTCGTTCTGTCGGAAGTACAGTCCAAGGAACTGATCAGGATACCGCATTGGCAGATCGTCACCAGTCACCTCTCCCTTTTGTTCCAGGGTCTGTTCTATTTGCTCGGCAACATCGTCGTATGCGCTAACGACTGCGGCCTTTGTTTGGGTCGTATCGACGGCGACTCGCAACTCTTCCGCAACGGTACGCCAATGGTCAGCAAAGGCGTTCAAGTCGTTGATACTATCGAAGCTATCAATTAAGTGTTCGCCAACGATTGCTGGCTCGGTATAGTAGCCCGGGGGTAATTCAGCGGTACGGAGTGTTTGAGCGTTTGAGTCGAGATCTGATTGCATCGTCTCTATCATTCCGACACAGATCTGTCGCAATTCTGCCCGAAGTAGGGTTAGCTCATGGAGGTCCAACGCTGAGTCAATACCCTCTACTGTCGATTTGAGGTTGCTGAGATTATCCACTTCGGACGCCTCGACGAACGGATCGATATTTGCTTGTTCGACTGTTTTGATCAGGTTTAGAATATCGTCTTGCTGCGAATCGAATGACCCCGAGAACTGCTCTCGGAGCTGGTCACGAGCCTCAAGAATTGATTCAGTTGCGCCCTCAAAGTCGTACTGGTCAAGTGCAGCCGTTGCAGCATCAAGCTCTTGTTCGATTTGGTTGACATCGCTAGCCCTGGCTTCGCCGCGTCCCATCTCACGGACAGTTGCGATAGCTCCCTCAACATTCGTTGTCGCTTGATCACGAACTCCATCGACATGGTCTTGACACAGAGGTACGTCCTGACCGTCGCTTAGAGCACTGAATGAGTCGGTATCCTTGGTGAGGTCGATCTCATAGAGCCGGTTAAGAGCTTGGTCAATTCGAGATATTTCTTCGTTTGCGAACTCCCGAAACTCTGATTCTATCTGCTTATCAACACGTTCTACTTCGCTAGACAGTCGCTCGAATTCCTGGATATCCCCGTCACTAATATTCCCGAGATCGAAGGCTCCCGTTTCAACATTGAAACGGACACCTTGTGCATTGAAATCACCTCCAATTGAGTCAAGTGTAGCATCAACCTGTGGCTTGAAATTTGGATACCGAAGACGAAGTTCATTTATTTGACGTAGCACCGTTTGGTACTCCTCAGCAATTACACGCGCACGTGTGCGAACAAATTGTCCCTCGCTCGTCCCGGTTTGTGCGATGACACCACGAACGTACACCGTGATACCGCCAACGAGAATAAGCGGGATACCGATGAGAACGAACCAAGTAATTCCCTGTGAACCAGATAACACAAAAATAAGTGCACCGAGTGCCGCTGCAAGAGTGACTAATCCACCGATTATTGTTGCAGTTTTTTTGTTTGGTTTCATCGAACCACCACGAGAAGATCACTGAAGCCAACAAACTGATACAACACGATGATTCCAGCAACCGCCAGTATCACTCCAATGATGGCTGGGATAGCTGCGACTTTTTTATCGTAGGAGACATCACGGCTCAATCTCATCTTATTTTCAATTCTTCGTGCTGCTTTCACTGGCAGTGCTGCTCCGATAAGAACACCAACGAGAACACCACCAGCAAGAGAACCAAACAGTGATAGCTGTACTGTGAGCTTAGGCCCGCTTTGGTGATTTTCCAGCGTTCTCTGGTAGTTGTCGGCAGCGGCTGTCACTGACTCAGTTCGTTGCTCGCTGTCGTCACTAAGTGTCTGCATCGCGCTGAAGCCCCCAGCAACCTCTCCTGAGGCCGTTTCTTCAATCAAAGCGCTAACCATTCTCGTCTCTGCATCTTTGAGTGCCCCATGCTGGCTTTTGAAAGTGGTCAGCGTCTCTTGGGCCGACTCTAAATCGCCCTCTCCTTCTTCAAAATCTGCAATGGTTCCGTTCAGCTCCGTAGTAGTATTATCAAGGTCACCAGCCACTTCGCAGTACTGTGTTTCGTATGTTTCGTACGACCCACTTCCGACAACAGCTGGTGCGGTCTGATCGGTGCAATAGTTGTGTGTGGCCGCTGCAGTCGCTCCACTGAATGCTGCAACACCTGCCACCATAATTATTAGCGAGATGAATACGGTACGACAATACCTGGTCATTTGAGACGACTCCGGATTTGTTTATTTTTATGTCTGTAAGTGAATACACTCGAAACGACAATACTGAGTCCAAGCCCAACCAACAGGCCACCTCCTGCAATGACTACTACCTGATCAGCGAGTACGGTAGCAGTCATCGCAGACTCTGTTGCTGACAACGCCGAGTCAACCGGACCTTGATCGGTCGCCACAACTGTCCCTGTGAAAGTGAAAGCAACACAGATGAAGACGGCTACAAGTCCACGGCCACTAAGTATTGATTGCTGGACCAACTTCATGCCATCAACTCCTCTGTATCTCGTTCGTAGGCCTCAGCTGCCGCCTCAATCTCGTCAAGTCGCTGGATGTCTTCCCGCCGATAGGTGAGCAGTGTCGTCACTGACGCAAGGTTACGGTCGGTAAGAGCGACACCAATGTTGACTTCCCCCTGTTGACAGCTCTTTTCGAGGGATTGTTTTACTGTGCCTGTTTTGAGACTGTAATCTCCACCACCAAGATTTTTACTTGGGGCCCGAATCAACGAAATCGCTTTTTGAGCGTCCTCAACACTGACATTAGCGAGTGTCTGTTTTGCTGTCGACAACCGCAACAGAGCTGCACTGTCGATCTTTTGTTTACCAATGTAAGGCACCAGATAGCCGCTCAGTGATTTGGTCATCGTCACTGAGCGACCGATAGCGCCGTACCCCGCCTGGCTATCGTTTCCACTGACACCAAATGAGAGTGAGGTAACGATGTCACGAACGTCGATGTCAGGGGTGTCGACGCCGTCAACTTCACTAGCATCGACACTGTTCAGTACTGGACCAGCGACGAGATCGTGTATCGCTGCCGCAACGTACTCGTTGTACTCACTAAATTCTCCGCCAGCTGAGTCAAGGTACGAGATACGCTGGTTGTCGACGAGCACAATCCCATCAACTTCCGGTTCAAGTCTTTCTAATCCATAACGCGTATTCCACGCTTGTCGACCACCACTGGTTTTGTTATTATTATCTCCTGTGCTGTGATTTTGTGTATTTGGTAGAATTGTGACCGCTACAATTTTTGTCTGCCCATCAGTGAACTGATTAATTTGCCTTGCGATATGGGGTGCGATCCCACAGCCTGTACCTCCACCTAATCCTAAAAACAAGAAAGCAAATTGAATTGACTCGGTTTGTACTGGAGTGGGTTTTACGTCTTGATCGGCTGTATCGTCATCTGTACCGTCGCTGGCATCATCAGCTGTGTCGTTTGGTTTATTTGTCCCTCTCGCTCTACTACCGAACTTTTGACTAAAAATCGTTTGTAGCTCTGAGGCATGTTCGGTCATCACCTCATCAGCGTCGGTCGGTCGCCGCCCGAATCCGCCGGTCACCATTTCCTCAAAACCAGGTTCGGTTCCCTGGACTAACCCATGTTGTTGGGCGATCCCATACTGGTCTTCAAGAGGTACATTGGATAAGTTTTGTAGATCTCGCATCGTCGAATTGAAAACTAACGGACGTCCAAGTGTTGAAATGTCAGTTGATTCGAACATCCCCAATATCGAATCATCTGTATATTCAAATATTGCATCGACGATTGCACTCCCTGCTTGCCCCGCCCCAACGAACACATACGTCATTGTCCTAATTGTTCCATCTATGCTCCCCTACAAAAACATTCAACGAACCACACATATCTTTTCAACAAATATTCTTAGTCAGTATATAATAAAGATATTGGATACACCATATATTAGTCAACGCAGTGTATTCGATTTGGCTAAATATCTTGTATTGATATGCCGATAGTTCTTTGGCACTATACCATCCAGTCGTTCCATATGAGTCTCAAATATTCCGAACCTGCTCATCCCTCCTGGTTTGAGTGGTTTGGTATCGTCCGTGGAATTGATCCTATAAGAGCGCCTCCCCTTGTTGGCCAGTCTGAACTGACTCTTGTTGTGATTGGTATCGTTGGATTCCTTGTTGTAGTTGGAATTGGAGTGACAGTCGTTCGTCGTGGTAAGCAGGATGGTAATATCGAATCAACTACAACCGTAACGTCCGACACTAAGACCGAAGCGGCCTCCAAATCACTTGATTCACACGCAGCAGACCTTTCACCAAGTGGTAGTGGAAATGACACAGGTGAAATCTCCAAACCGCTCGGAGATCAGACGCTTGATCGATTGGAGTCAGTTGTTCCAGCAGCGGTATCGCGGGCTCGGGATCAAAGCTCAATTGACTGGGAGACGAGTGACCTCCGTTACGAACTTGAGGATGCGATCACCGCTGGCCGCCTTGATCCTACTGTCAACTCATCGTTTGGTGAGGAATATGAAGTTGTGAATCTTCCGAGCCGATATCGCGAAGTGACTCTGCCAGTGTCCGGAGAAACCATCCATATCTCGAATGTAGGTGCGGTCGCACGTGAGACTGTTTCGAACGATCCTCCCCGAGACGTCGCTCGAACGATTTCAGCAATAGATGATCACTGCCAACAAATCAATTCATACATCAACAAACAGGAATCGGAGTTTGTTGAAGCCTACAGTTCAGTCAATACAACTCTCGATGATATTCGGCAGTTGACTGATCGGTTCGAAGGCTCTTTCGGTAGTCGTTTGGTGGAGTTTCTCATTGAGGGTCGACATGAGGACCTTTCCAGTGTCGTTGAGGTTGAACGTTGTTTAGCGGATGCTCAAAGAATTTTGCACCGAGCATCGTTCGACGATGCCATGCGACAACTCGAAAACTCGGCTCAGACGGCTGACGAGTTGCTAATGGCTGTGGAATTTTTTGGTGGCCTCATCGGGACGATAGACCATGGCGGTGGAACAGTTCCAGTCCCTGACTGTGTTCCGAAGACTATGCTCGCTGAGCTCATTCCACTGGTCGAACAGCAGTATGGTTCGACTCTTGAACTCACTGATCAAAAGTTGGTAGTAACAGCGACGCCAACATCTAGTGACAATACTCTTGACTCATCTGAGTCATTCGAACACACAGACAATTCTGAGCAGTCAAATGACGGTTACGGGCAGTCCCCCCGTGAAAGTGTCAGGCTTGATGCTGTAGCCGATGAAGTATTATTTTTATTTCGTGAACTCGAAACAAATACTTCTCAAGACACTGTTGAATGTCAGACTGAACAGCTCCCGACTGCTATTAGTCGTCCCGAAATCCTTGCAGCTATTGTCTCGTTCTGCAATCGCCAGCCCGATATCGTCGACAGCGTGGAACTGCAAAAAAACGCGCCACCTGGCTTTCTTGAAATCAACTTCACGAACCGTGTTAATGCTAAGACTGGTCTGGAAACCCTTCACGAACGGTACGCATCCCAACATGGGCGTTCTTCTTAATTAGCATCCAATCCAGCGTTACCGCCTGTACATTTTTACATGGTATCAGAGTAAGTGACTCAGTAGCTGACTCCGAGTTCACTGATATTTTGAATGTCCTCATACACGTAATACTTTAGAGCATACCAAGAGAGGAATGTAGTATCCACTAACATGACCAACATTTGTAAAATATGTATGAAACGGACTGCAGCATGGGAAAATGATACACTTATCGAGCATATTCGGACTGCGCACGCCAACGAGCCATCCTCGGTTGAGCAGGTATATCCAGAACTGAAAGACGAAGCTCTTACTCAGGATACTATCGATGGTGATGGATCCTCGACCGCGGTTTCACAGACCGAACAAGCGTCTTCTTCTCAATCGGGCCGGCCATCGCAGTCCTCACAGACACCGAGTGATGAGTTGTTAGATACTTCTTACGGCAAAAAGTGGTTTCTGATAGGGGTTGGGGGTGCCGGGAATAACATTCTCGACTCGATTTTGCTCCGACGCGAGACGTTAGTGGATTCCAACAGTCCCCGCGCTAGAATTTGGCAAGGTGGACTCGCGGGGTATGGGCCACTTAATACAAATGTAAGCGAAGTAGAGCAGACTTACTACGCTCAAGAAGAAAAAGTGTTCACCCGGAACGATATCCTTCCCAATTGTATTATCGGGTTTGGAAAACATGACTATGCTGGAGCTGGATACCGATGGGATATAGGTCGAGATCTCATTGAAGCCGACTTCGCTGATGGAAAAAATCCAATTCAAGAACGATGGGATCTGTCAAAAACACAAATACAGGACTCACAAGCGGTCATGTTTCTTCACAGCGTTACCAAAGGAACGGGCTGCGGGTCGACGCCAGTTCTTGCCGAAAAGATCCGCAACACTGTTCTTGCAGACGATGTAGTCATCCCTAAACCCCTGTTCAGTAGTATCGTGATCCCTTCTAAGGGGACAGAGTACTCCGAATTTGGTGGGCGAGCAAAGGTAAACGGTGTTATTGGTCTTGCCCAAGCTTCTCGGACAGTCGATGCGATTATTCCATTCGACAACAATCGTCTGGAGAATGTGCAGGCAGATATTCGGCCACAGATTGATCGTATTGATTCTTACACACCACCACAGTACCGCGAACTAAACAAGCCACTGGTTGCATTTCTTGAAGCGTTCACCATGTCGTCGGTGCCACAGTTTCTTGACCGCGATGCGACAATGTCGATAATGGGGGACGTATTCGATCCGGCAGATAGCTTCCGGCCAGTTCAAGACAAGTATGAACAGAACCCTGACCGAGATTTTACTCCCGCAGTTATCCTCGCTCCTGTTCTTGGCCGCTCACGAGCACGCCATATCGACGAGTCGAAACTTGAGCTACTTGTCAGAAATGCGTTGTTCCAGAATAAACTCGCTGAGTTCGACCCCACGACTGCTTGGGGCGGCACTTTTCTTGTGTACGGTCCACCGGAGAAGATGGATGCTGTCTCAGAACTCATTGGTGATGGGACGCTACCGCGGATTATCTCTAGCGAGCAGTTCCTTGATGCTGGAGAAACAACCGGAATCGGCTCCGTTGATATCCATGTCAAACAACTTGTGACCCCACATATCGACGATGTTTATCTCTGGGGAACACTCTGGAACCCGGAGATGCCGTCTCTCAGAGAGATGTATGATCATGCACAGCGGATCAAACAGGAGGGTAACACCCAGCAAGCGGAACACATTCGGGATGCTTGGAATCATGTTGAAGCGTTGTTTTCCTGCCTCGGGCGAGAGAATATGGGGTGACATTTTATCCAATATACTGATATTTGGAACGGCGACCGCCGGGAACTCCACCCCATCTGAGAGGTCTAGATTCCAGTTGAGGACGCAGCCGGAGTCAAAAACGCTGGAATCGACCTCGGTATCAAAAACTACCTCGCCATCGCCTACGACGCCGGGAACTTCGAGTTGTATCCGGGGGCGTGTTGAAGCAGGCCAAGTACTACTTCACCCGAAACGAGTACGACACCGAGAACGAAAATGGCCCTTCTCGCCATGCGCTTCGCGCTCGACAGAAAGTTTCTCAGCGGAAAGGCTACTTTCTGCAAGCGTTTGCCAAACACATCCTAGAGCGGTGCATCGACCACGAGATCGGTCGCATCGCCATCGGTGACTTGAGGGAGGTTGAGGAGGACAAGAACAGCGAATCTCAAAACAGGGGCAAGCGAGGAAAAAAGAAACCCCACGGGTGGGAGGTCGACCGCTTCACTAATCTGCTCGAATACAAAGCAGAAGATCCGCAGAAAGATATTTCAGAATCATACATCAGGGGAGATGAGTAACGTTCGTTTGGCACGGCCAGTAGCCTACCTGTGCCACCAAACCTCCGGGTCGTACACTTGAAGGAGCAGGCGGGTTGTAAACCATAATATTCCAACGCTCGGGAATCCTCGCCCTTCACCGCGGGGAAGATGTCAACCACGTAAGCGACGAAGCATTACACTATACTCGTTTCGTTCGTAGAGCTGTTCGATGTTACCTAGAAGTTCAGCTGCGGCTGCCAAAACCCCAATCGCTTGCTGGGGTTGTTTTGGTTCAAGTCGTCGGGCACGACTACATAGGGAGTCGACTAATTTTAAAAAATGGTTAGGGATCGTATGGTTGTGATCGGCCCGAACGTTGATATATTCGGTTCTGATCGCCTCTGTTCGGGATTCAATATCATCTATCTGTTTCCCCACATCAATTGTATTAGATGAGCTATTCGTCCGAGACAGTCTTGGAATCAACGTTCTATCGTAGAACCGTGACTCTTGGTAGATAGCATATAGTTGGATGTCGTCAATGGTCTCCTGATCCAGCATTGCTTCTAACTCTCTGACGCGGTCTGCGAGATGTCGGTACACTTGATCATCTTTTTGCCGAAGATCTGCATCTAGTGAGTTAAGTTGTCTACGTACATCCTGGTTCGTGATATCATTTAGCGCACTTCGGAGTTGGTGATACTCATCTATCGTGTTGACTGTATTCTGAAGAATCTTTACGACCTCGGAGTTTTCACCTTCTTTGAGCCCCTCCAGAAGTTCTCTTGAGCGTCTTGTTTGAGGGTATGTTGAACGTTCCACCTCGTTAACGGCCGAACGTAACGGCGATTCTGCAGTTTCAATTACAAGCTCGCCTCTGTTGATTTTATTGGCCAATTCTACAGCCCTCGTATCGACACCGTTACTCTGAAGTTTCACTGCCTCACTGCGAGATGCTGCGTTACACACATCTTCAGCAGCCTGCTTGTATTGGGTGTGTTTTTGTTGTGACTGCTTCTGTTCAGTTTTGAGATGAATAGTATGGTTAATAATCGGAACTAGTGACATTGCAGTCTCTCCATCAAACTGTGAGAGTCGCCTCTCGGCCGACCGCAGTTGTTGTGTCGATGGTGAATCACCTAAATCACCGACTGCATCCGAAACTTCTGACGCATTCTCGGCTACCTTTACAATATTTCGAATTGCTAATTTGATACGGCTTGGGTCTGCCGTTGGATCTGACAGTACCTGACAGAATTGGTTTGCCACTTCTGATTCCGGGCGATCTTGTTGTAGGATGGTCTCTGCCCCAATTTTTACAGGATCTGTTTCTTCACTAGTTGACTGTGTTGGAGTAGATGGCTCACTTCTCGGTCCAGTGTGTTCATTATGAGCCCTCTTTCGTGATTCGTTTGGCTCTGTTGGAGATTTTATTCCACACTCGGGACAAAAGTGAACGTCTATTGGGATTGTAGTAGAGCACTGTGTGCACACCGCTGTTTCGGTATCGTGAATAGAATCACTTTCCTGTGATTGTGTTTCTGTTGCTGATTGGTTATTTTCTGTGGCAGAAGATGAGCTGATATCTGTGTTCTGCGTAACGTCTGTATTTTGTGATGAATCTGGTGGTTTCTCGTTATTTCCTATCTTGTTGGTGCTGTCAGAAGCTCCAGTGTTTTCCCCAATCTCGTCTTTTTTAGTATTGGTTTCACGCTCTTTGACATATGTCTGTTTTTCATCATCAGCTGTGTTGGTTGCTGTTGCGGTAGCCCTTGTCGCTGTATTTACTACATTAGCAGTTGCTTTTGCTGTTCCTTCTACAGACGTTGTTCGAACCCTCTGTGCAATACCTCCACTAATGAATCCACCAATCATTCCTAACGTAATTGAGTGAATGACAATTATAGTGACAATGAGCACTAAACTTCCTACTAATAGATTTCCAATAATTGGAATAGCAGCTAATATATCTGTAAAAAAGATTCCAAGAATAATTGCGGGGAAAACCATAGCGAGTCCTTTCAAAAAGCCTGATTTAATCCCGTCCCAAGGACCGTTATTAATTAGATATGCAGTTACTGCGCCACCGAAGAGAGGTGCACCAATATTTATAATTGGTACAAAATAAAGTATTTTTGTCACAACCACTCCTAGAAAGATTGCTTTGACCCTCAGTTTCCGTTCCGGATTCATATGTTACTATCTCATTATTTCTTTGAATAATAAATTTACCTTCTGATGAAAAGATCTTCGTTGTTCAATCAACGTTACGCATATGAAAGGTAGGCAGTGGGCGTCTTACGTTAGTATGGATTCTTGAGCGTCTGTTTGGCGAGCGGTTCACTCTCTGCAGCCTCAACCATTGCGAGTACACTCGCTAGTGTGCCGCCACTTACGCCACCCTTGCCGTCTTCCACATAGATCCGGGCCAACTCACAAGATGTGTCATACTCGTCTCTAGCATGCATCTGGACAGGTTTTGTCCCGAAATCAGCTGGAATCAAATCGTTTCCCTGCGATCATCAAGAGCTACCAGTAAGCTCAGCAGATGTATATTCTTCTGTGAGATGTTCGGCAACGAGTCGACCAACGAAGCCGGTTGCACCCCAGATGATGTCTAACTCTCGAATATGGGGTCCCACGAATTACTCAAGTCTTGGGTGGCTGACGACTCAACTGTTTGGGCCTTTTT
>LKMJ01000213.1_pt1 | contig 38850 bp, 40 predicted proteins | sample 643391 | NCBI WGS metagenome assembly LKMJ01 (sample SAMN04112250, study PRJNA286221) | soda lake metagenome | biome: soda lake; feature: Kulunda Steppe; material: water; isolation source: sample PL-Br10 brine of Picturesque Lake | place: Russia: Kulunda steppe | collected 2010-07 | reverse complement strand
TACCGCTGGCGGCGAGTCTCGTGATAGGTACGTGACTATAGTGGCTCTGTGACTCTCTCAAGCGTATTCGGGCGTTGGACCTAGCGAATCGCCCCCTCCGCGGCGATGAGCGAAATTCCAAAGAGCATCGAGGTTCTCTTCGAGAGTGATTGGCTTCTGGTCGCCATCTTCGCGTCGCCAGGTTTTGAACTGCTGGACGTTTCGTCCCGTCAGGTCGTTCATGTTGTTTATACTGCCGGCTGTAACTACTGCAACCAGTAGCGGACAGCATCCCGTGGTTCAGCCCGGCTATTGTCGAATACCTCGAGGAAATATTCACGGGAGTACAGTCGGCAGTATTAGCTTCCGCCGGGGAGATGGGTTCCAGTTCGTCGGACGTTGTTTGCTCCGGAAGCACCGGATGGCGTGAGGATGACTGACTTTATTTTACTGATTCCTCTTCGGTTCAATGCCGGGAGGCGGCATTACACTCACAGTTCAAATGCCTGTGAGATTAGCGTACGCGCAGCAATTGTGCAAGCCAGTTACATAACCCTCTCGAAGCGCGTTGTTCCGGTGAACGAATTTCCGTTTATTTCAATCGAGCCCGGCAAGCCGATCGGCAAGCGCGTCCATCATCTCCCACAGAAGTCCGGTCACTGAGCGAGCGCCGAACGAGACTGGTTCATACGTGTACGCTTCGTTCGCGTCCTCCCGTTTCTGATAGTGGAGCAACCCGTCCACGTGCGGGTTCGGTTCACAATGAAACCCGCAGTCGAGTCCGTTTGACTCGCTGTAATGAAGGGTGTAGTACGCCCGAATCGGCGTTCGTGTCCAGGTGTCGTTCGTGCGGTCGAACGCTTCGGGGCCGGGCGTCGGATCTGGGACCCACGTTACCCGGAGCGACGCCGTCGCTGTAGCGCGACCGAACCACGACGGGTCAAGCACTGCTCGTAGTTCTCGGTACTCGTCTGGCGGTTCCCCTTCGACGGATCGAACAGCGGGATGTCGTATCAACTCGCCGCGTAACTCGCGCAAGATGCGGTGACGATTTCGCCCCGAATTGTCCCGTTCACCCGTCATACCGTGATCGATGACGGGTCCGACGTCCAGGTGTCGTAGTTCTCGATGGCGTCCTGCACGAGCGAAAGCCGATACTGGGCGAGTTCCCAGTCACTCGCAATCCGTACGAACTCGTACGCTTGTTCGGCGGAAACGTCCTCCGCAGCCGCTCTTTCACGCAACGTGTCCGGCGAGTCGGCATCGTACTCCGCCTTCCAGGCCGTAATTTCATTCTTCAACTCGGCAGCCCTCTCCGAGAGTTCCTGCTTCGTTGTCTCTCGGAGTAATTCTCGAACATCCCGAAGACGGGTGTACAGCGGATCCGGATAGTAGCAACGGGTACCGTTGTGCTCGGTCACCGTTACGACGCCAAGATCAATGAGCCGGTGCAGGTGATCTCGTGCCGTATTCGGGGAGACGGCAGCCTCCTCGGCGATCCACGGGGCGGACTGTGGCTCCGAGAGTGTCATCGTGACCGACTTCACCCGATCGAACGCCGATGCGTTCTCTTTCCATGTCCCTACCCACTCGGGTTCGTCGTTGGATGCCTCTTCAGGTGACATGCGTAACAGTATCCGCCCGAACGTAATAGTACTATTCCTCCGCAAATTATTGCGTGCTATTCGATACCGGGTTCTCTCTCCCGACATGAAACGGACAATCGAAATTACTTCTCAAGCCGCCGAACCAGCCTGTGGCGGACGAGCAGTAGAAATGCACAGCGTGCGGCACGTCTGCGTGTCTCGACAAAATGAAAGGCGACGTTGTAGTGTTGGCTCCACGCCGTGACTGTCCCCACGACCTGTTCAGGATGCACATCTCGTCTTGCCATGCACCCACGATTCCGGAGCAGTGTCTGCCACGATGTTTCGACGACGACAGGAAGCGGGCGTTGCCACTCGGCCGCCCGCCGTAGCTCACGTTCGAACCGGTCGCGTTCCCAGGTAATCGCAGTGAGAAAATCCTGGCCAGACTTGCGTTCGACCGCAAAGTGTGGACGATACGTGTCGAGTTCTGGGTCGTGCCTACAGTATGGCGGGATGGTGTAGTCACCCGTCGAGAGCGTCACGTCTCGTATCTCGACTGGCAGATTGTCGAACGTCCACGGCCGCTGTTCGCGCGTATCTCGCAGAACTGTTGTCGGAATCGTGTCAGTCTCTCGCGTCTCGACCATCGGTTTGGGCTGGACCTGGCATCACTGGTAAACGTTCGTTCGGGGACGGTCAAAATCCAGCCTTCTCCAGTTCATCGAGAAACGCTGGCCGGTTCGAGTGTTTGTTCTTCAGAAAGTCGAGGAACTCCCCGAATCGCTCCTCGGGAACTAGGCACTGCATCTCTTCGAGGTGGTCTGCGATCTGCCGATAGTGACGCCGCCCTGTCTCACCAGCGGCGAACGGAACGAGTAGTTCCCGGTAGAACTCGAAGTACTCGACTGGATCGACGGTTGCGACTGACTCCCGATACTGACGAACCAGCGAGAGATTCTCGCTTTCTCTCAGTTCCGCAAATGCTTTTTCCAGGTCACCTTCGTGGACGTACATCCTGATAAGTTTCTGCCGGTTATCCTCGAACTGCCGTTCGAACTCCTGGTAGAGTGACTGCCACTGCTGGTCGTCACAGATGTCTTTCAACTCGTCGTAAGCTTTCCACTCTGTGTGGTCAAGGAGCAGTTCTTTCAGTGTGCGACGGTACTTCTCGGGATCCTGGTCACGGTAGAGGTCGGCAACGAGCCAGCGAAGGTCGATCGTCGACCGAAACGTCTCGATACCATCTTCGACGACCTCGATTGCACGGCCTTCGTGCCCCTCGTCGATCAAACGCTCGGCGTACTGTTTACAGAAGCGGGAACCTTCGAGATAGACATTTTCGTACAGCGTCGAAAGTGCTGCTTCCTCGCCGAGTTCCTCAAGAATGTAGATATACGTTGAGACGAGAGTTCGGACGCGAAGTGACGAAGAGAGTGTGGTTTCCGCCGCACTCGACTCGGTCGGGTTGACATCGATGGTGTGTTCCTCAACGGTCGTCGGATCGTCAACGCGCAGTTCCTCAAATGCGTCGCCGACGAAGTACTCTAGTTGCAGCGTCCCAACTGCAGGATGTTCGACATCAAGAGTTCCACCAGTGAAATCATCGGGAGTGAGCGGCCCTCTTGTGAAATCTGAGAAATAGAGAGTGTCGTCAGTCCGCTCACGGTGTTCCTCTGTTTTATCATCTGCCACGTGCTCATCCGGTGATGATTCACCTGTACTCAGTACATCAAGGCTAAGATGGGAGACGCGTGCGTCCAACTGCTCCAGCCAGTATTCGAGGTCATCGTCCGTTGTACAGAGTGTCCGCAGTGCGTCGTCGTAGTAATCGCTGGCGAAACTGTACTCGGTCTCGACGAACGCTTCGCAGAGGTACTCGATGTACGGTCGTTTTGATTCGTGGTCTGGTGCGTACTCCAGAACTGTCTCGGCATACGAGTCAATCGCACGTTCAACCTCACGTCCGTAGTACTCGCCGCTGTCGTCGACTCGATCCAAATTCTCACAGATCGCTTCGGCGATCGCCCGATAGATATCCATCGCCGTCTCGATGTCACCACGCTCGCGGTGTGTCTCGGCGAGGTCGTAGTACTGCGACAGATCGATATGCGTATCGTATTCGACCATTCCGCGGCGGCCGGTAGCGCTGTCGAACAACCGATCGATCTCCTGTTTGTAGTCGTACACAGTCTTTCCCGTCTCCTCTCCTGCGTATGCGACGAGGCGATCGCGGATGTCTGGATCATCCTCGACGATCTCCAGCAAGAAGGACCGAAGTTCGTCTGCTGGCAGTTCCCTGACCACCAAGTCGATGTCGACTGTCTCCCGGAGTGTTCGATTTGGCTCACCGGTCGCTTCGCTGACTGCGTCGGTATCGCGGTCATCGACGGCCAGCAGAACTGCGACAATATGCTTGCAGTCTCCCGCGTAGTCGTACGGACAGCTACACTGCGTCCGGACAGCATCATCCGCGACATCGATGGCCACGCCGTAGTAGCTGGAGCCGCGGACAGTGGCTCTGATCTCTTTGCCATCGATGTCAATCTCCGTTACCCGATCCTGGTGGTAGTAGTTGAGCCCCCGTTGGAAGGACTGCTCGGTACACAGCGAGCGAATTTCTTTACGGGTCGGGTAGTCCATGTGTCGTGTCTCGCTACGGTTTCCCAATAAAAAGCTGAGCCAAGCTACCAGATTCGAACCCCGTCGCCCTCCCAGTAGTACCAGTCATTGATCGCTTCTTTGGCGTCACTATCTGGATTGATTGGTTCCAGCTGCGACAGGGGGACACCGAACTCCCGGTCCATCCATTCGATTCGGACGAACATTTCGCTTATCACCTCATCAATCATCCCGACTACGCACACGATCTCCTCCTCTTCGAGCGGCGAAATCACTCGCTGTTCGATACACTTGGCCTGAAACGGGAATGTTATCTTTCGTTCGAGATAGTATAACCAGCCGATCGCCTGCTCATCCGGCGTGTAGGCATCGACAATTACCTCGTTTTGGATGCGTTTGTCACGTTCGTCGCCAGCCTCCTCCGATGTCATGGTCGTTTCTCCCTGATGATCGCAGCTGTCTCAGTCGACATGACACTGTCGCTGTTGTGGAGTAACTCATCGATTTCCGCAGGTTCATAGATTTCCTTGACAATACAGTAGTAGTACGACGGCGTCCCGAAGTCATAGACAAGGCTGAGCCTGTCGCCTTCCCAGAGTCCAGCACGCTCGGCGACTTCTCCAACCGTCATCTCGCTGGCTTTCGTGTACGACCGGTCACCCGCTTCCTCGTACTGGCGGTCGGGAAGGACGTTGAGGCTGGAAGCCATATATTCGTCTTCGAGGCCGTACATCCGGAGATGAAAGTCATCAAGCGTGGTGAAACGGCAGACGAGTCGGTCCAGTTCTGCTATCGTCGTGTCGGGACTGACGACGATATCGTACCACTCCTCGCGTGCGCGACCTTTCTGCTTCCACCGGAGGCGATAGCCGATGGTTCCGATTCGTTCGAGTTCATCGTCTCGTTTTTCCCCTTGCTCTATCGCTTCTGTTGTATTTGACCAGCAGTACGAGCAAATCTCGTCCGGCGCATCGCCCTCGAAGCCCTCTTTGTCGATATCGTGGTGTGAGACAAATTCCGAAAACGGGACCTGCTGGAGTCGATAGTTACGATATCCTCTGGTGCACATCTTCTCGCCTGGAGCACTGGACCCGAGTGAAAAGGGATCGTCATCCTCGGATTCGCCGGCATCCATATCGATGATATGTGCCACTGTTCCACTCCCGGTTTCGACGACGTAGCGATCTGTTGGCTCACTCATCGTATCGGTCCTCAAGATCGTCGAGTGCACGCCAGAACTGCTCATTGTTGATCGGCGGTTCCGTCGTCGTTCGTGCTTCCAGGACGCCAGCGTACGTGTCGAACTCTTCGGGGGTTGGGTCGGTTGCGAGGATGCAATCGGCGTAGCCATCAAGTGCTCGCTGGATCGTCCGTGCGTAGTGGTCGTAGGCACCATCGATCCAGTTCGATTTCTCGTCGACTTCCTCGAACACCGCCCGATAGACTGTCGCAGCGGCCAGGTACCGGTTGCGGTTACGGTACTGGTCTGCAATCTCGAAAAGCCGGGAGAAATCGATGGCTTCATACACACTCGGATCAGCGTGCTGCTCGAACAGTTGTGCGATTTCCTCGCGGTACGCGTCGACTGATTTGTGGTCGTCACCAAAGCGTGCGAGGAACTGTTCGCGCAACTCCGAGTGTTCGGCGAGGGCGTCACGAACAAACGCACGCAAGTCGTTGGCCGACACGTCGTCTAAAACCGTCTCTATGTCCTCGCTTTCGTCTTGTGGTGGGTTTTCGGCAACGTCCAGTAATACCGCAACGACGTGCTTGCAGTCGCCGCCACCGTCGTACGGACACGTACACCGTGTGTCGATGCTCTGTCCGCCGAATTCGACCGTCACGTCGTACAGCGACGATCCTCTGACACTCGCGGTGACGAGATCGTCGAACCGGTCGAGACTCTGACTGCGTCCCTCGTCATGGTAATTTTCCCCGCGCTCGAACACCGCGTCGGTGCTCCGATTTCGGATCGTTTTCCGATCGATGTTCATGTATTGTTTTTCGATACGAGAACCTAATCCGATTTTGGTGTCGGATCGCCGAGCGTGCGGTCTGCTCCGACGACGATGTCACGCCACAGCGAGGTCGGATCGTACTCGTACTTGACGCGGAGCCGGTAGGTTGTCATTCTCTTGTATCTTCTTCGGATCGGACGATTGTGAGTTCGTCGGTGATGTCTTCTTGGAGGGATCCCAAGTACCGACATGGCAGATTACGATCCCGATCACGACGACTCGGATCTGCCGGACCTCGTCGATCGTGACGACGTCATCTGGTTTCTCGAACGGAACGACGTCTCGCTTCCAGACGGGCTGACGATGGAGAAAATCAAGTCCCGGGGAAGCTGGTGGGCTATAGACGAGGAATCGTCCAGTTTCCGCATCGAGCGTCATCCGTCGGGACCGTTCTCTTCGAGTTCGCCGACCGGGAGGGGGATGCCGACGCCCGCCCGGTTGCACATCCGCAAGCGGTACACCTATGACCTCACGACCGGCGAGTGGGAGGTAACCGAACTCATGCGGGAGTTCGATTTCGACCCCGCGTTGCTCGTGGACGCGGAATTCGAACGGCTACCGAATAAGGACATGTGGGATCAGGCGATCGACCGCGCCAGAGACGCGGACGACCCGAAGAGAGTACTCGACGAGCAACTAACCGTCACAGAGACGTTCTATCGAGACACGTTTACCGACGTGCCCGATGACCAACTGGACGATATGCTCGCCGTACTCGAAGCGGAGTTTCGGCGGCGAGCAGGCTTCGACTGATACGGATTGCTGTGACTCTTTCCCTCCATGCCGTCACGGTCCTCCGGTATCAGCCCCTGTCGTGGCTGATCTGTAGAATTCCGCCGAACGTAATTACAGCGGTCCGTATGACGAGTGTCCTGAAGGTTTTATGGAAGCGGTTCGACACATATCCATGCCGTTCAGCGTCAGTTGGCACACGCTTCTCGACGAACTCGACGATCTTTCCGGCGGTGCCGAGCTCATCACGCCGCTCTCTCACGACCGATTCCGCATCACAGACGTACAGGAACACCGTGTCGTCGTCATGTTCACCGAAACGGAGGAACGAATACCCCTTCAGCGCGAACAGTTCGAAACCCTCTACCGGCGGATCCAGGAGGCAAACAGTGGTTTCGACCTCGACCGACTTCCACCAGATGCCGCTCCGTACCCCGCTGTACTGAGTCTTCATCCTCGCTTCGAGATCGACGAACAGGCGGGGACCATCACCGAAAAAGAAGGCGCGACTGCCACGCAACTGGTGAGTGACGAGACAGCGACGGACGAAAGCGAACGCGTTGAACCCGACGGGTTAGATGTGTATTCGGACGCGTTACTCCTCGTCGACGCGCTCGAACGGCACGACGTGTCCAATCTTTCCGAACTGGAGACCGACTCGCTCGTGAATCTCTACACGTTGTGCTCGGACGTCCAGCGGAACGCCAATGAGTTCCGGCAGGACGTCGCCGACGTGTTGCTCGACAGACTGCATCACGACCAACCGGTCCACGGCCAGTACGGGTCTGTCCAGCGAATGTCACGCCGCAACCGATCGCTCAAGGACGACGAGGAAGTCCTTGCCGTGTTGGAGGACGAAGGGATCGACCGGGAACGTGTGACGAGCGTCGATTCGAACAAGGTCGACGAGGCTCTGGAGGTGACGGAGCTCTCGGAGTCAGCTGTCTACGAGATCGACAAGAGTGAGTACGTCCGCAAAGTCGAGATCGACGAGGACGTCAAAGAGTCGCGTCTTCAGGGACTGAAAGACCGCCTGGCAGCGAGTAAAGAGGAAGAGGCCGACGATTTACGACGAGAAATCGAAGAACTTGAAGACCGTATCGACGACCTCACGAGTTTCAGTACCGGATCACAGTTGCAAAGCTGAATCGACCACCTCTTGATGCTTGATAGTAATAAAACACTTCAAATGCCGGGAGGCGGTATCCCGATTCTGCACGATTTCCATTCGAAGAGCTTTCGCGCCCGACTGAAGATCGAGCTGTCCCCGTTCCCGCGAACGGAGCGAGCGTGAAGTCGAAAGACGAGCATAGCGAGCATTTCTGGGCGTAGTTCACAATCCGGGAGGCGGCACGTCTCCGCGACCGACTACCGGATGAATCGATAGCGATAGCTTCTACAGGTACGACTCTTTTTTCACGATAGGTTCCCTACGAATCCGCTGTGAACCGACTCGGGATACTCTGGGATTCGTCGACAAACGGGGCGGCTCGTGAACTCGTGGGGCCGGCAGTTCCCCTCTTCGAGTGGCTCACACACCTCGGCGACGGCGCGTTGTTGCTCGTCTTGGGCGTGCTCATCTACTGGTTCGGAGCCCGAACGAACCGCCGGAGTCGGATGTTCGTGATCGCCGTCGGCGTGGCGGCGCTGGCGCTTTCGGCGGGGATCAAAGGCGTCGTGCAGCTACCGCGGCCGACTCTGGCGTTCGGACCGCAGGGGTATCCCGGGTATTCATTTCCGAGTGCGCACGCGATGGGGGCTGCGGCGTTCTACGGGGCGCTGGCGGTCACGATGAAGTGGGGAACGCGCCGCCGTCGGTACCTCCTGGCCGGGAGCGTAATCGCGGTCGTGGCGTTCTCGCGGGTCGTGATAGGCGTCCACTACCTCGGGGACGTCCTGGTCGGCGTGGTCCTCGGTCTGGGACTCGTCGGAATCGGCGTCTGGACGCGCGAAGAGGGGTCTTTCGAACCCGGGGCGCTGTTCGCGCTCGCCGTCGTCATCGCCGGGGCGGCGGCGCTGCTCGGCTCTCGCGTGTTCGTGACACTGACGCTGGGTGCGTCCGTCGGCGGACTGTTCGGCTGGCACTACGTCCGTGGGCGGCCGACAACCGAAAGCGAAGCCGCCGTCCTCGTTTCCGGAATCGCCGCGCTCGCGGCCATCGGGCTCCTCCGACTCGCGTCGCTGTGGCTCGGTATCGCACCGCCCGACGGACCGTTCGGTTCCGTACGGTTCGTCGGCGAGGTCCTCGGCTACGCCGTGCTCACCGCACTGGTGTTGTTGCTTCCGTGGCTCGCGATCGAGATCGAAGACTATCCGATCGTCAGGCGAGTTCAGTCCCAACTACCCCTCCGGAGCGGCAGGGTCGGCGCCGAGAACTCGTAATCAGAATCTAGCTGCGGCGCCGACGAGGGAGAGGCGATACCGTCCGTCTCAGTCAGCCTCCGGCGGGAGCGGATCTTTCAGCGTCAAAGCGATGGAGGCGCTACCTCCGAGGAGGATCGTAAACCAGTAGGTCGCGAACCGATACAGGATACCGACGGCCAGGGCGACCGCGGCGCTCATGGGCGTGAGTAAATAGAGGACGCCGGCCAGCGCAGCCTCGACCCCGCCCAGTCCGCCGGGAGTCGGGACCAAGAATCCGACCTTGCTGAACGCGAGAGCCAGCATCGCGACGCCGAAGGGAACAGGGTGTCCGACGGCGGCAGCCGAGACGTACAGCGCCACCGCGAACGCGAGCCACCCCAGATGCGCGTACGCGAGGGCGATTCCCATCGTTCGCCGATCGCGGGACACGAACTCGAGCGTGGTCGAGAACCCATCGAACCGACGGGCGACGTTCTCCCGGCGCAGGTAACTGGCTTTCTCCGGGGCGACCCGTTCTAGAATCCCTCGAAGTCTCGCCGAGAGTCCCAAAAGCCGCTTCCGGATCAGCTCTCGCCGCAGCCATGCGACGCCGACAGACAGGAGGACCACCGCGACGACCGCGACGGCCCCGCCGAACTGCGGCGCGTATCGCCAGGGGTCGATCGGCGGCGAATACACGAAGACGACGTAGCCCAGACCGACCGAGCCGAGGGTGTAGTAGGGGATGTAATTGAGGATGTCGGCACTCACGACGGCGGCCAGGGCTTCCTCGTAGACGGAGTCGTAATACCGGTTGACGACCGCGGCCACACCCACGCCCGAGGTCACCTGTCCGTACGGCGCGACGTACTTCGCGAACATCGCGGTCAGGAACACGCCGCCGACGAGCCAGTAGGGCCGTGGACGATCGACCAGCGAGAGCGTCCGATGCCACACGAGACTCCGACACGCGAGACAGACCAGCGCCGCGAGAAACGCCAGCAGGTAGACCCGGACGCTGGCTCGGCGAACTGCGCCGAGGACCTCCTCCCACCCCACCGCGACGACGAACAGCGTGAGCAAGAGGAGAGCGATCCCCAGCGCCACGACCGCCTTCCACTTCATCGTCAGTCGAGTCGGGGGCGACTCACTTACGTGTGGCGCACTCGGCGACGGGTCGAATTCTCCGAACGGAGCGTGGATGTCCGTCGCCGGCGACGATACGCTGATAGATTTTCTGTACGTGAAGAGACGCTCATAGGGATTATCGTCGCCAATCGGCGGCTTCCAACCCCGTCTTTCGCGTAGACTGAGAGCGATTATCGTAGACGTTCATAAATCCGAAATACCGGACCGGGAGGTACAAAGGAGTCGAGCATCACGAAACTCCCGGTTGGCGACGATAATCCCTATGAATAGCCGTGCTGTCGCTCGGATCCACCCGTTCACGGGTGGGCTTCCGCTTGCTACGTGTACAGCGACGGGAAAGCGTTCCCGATTTCCTCACTCCTCGATCAGGCGTTCGAGTACGGCGTTGGCGAAGACACAGACACCGATGTACGTGCCGATTTCGCTGGGAATGTGGACCTCGGGATCACCGTATGGCGGGAGTACCATCACTTCGAGCTGGTTGTAGGTCGGTCGAACGAACGGTCGTGCGTCGTCAAACTGTTGGTAAGCCTTGGCAACTTGTCCGAGCATCGTTTCGTCGACCTGACACAGAAGATGTGAGCATATAAAGTATAACCTGTCCGTTCGAAGGGTGAAATTTCAACCCGGGGAAGCGCCGCAGGTCTGGAGTAAGCTCATCCAAAGATCAGGGGTCGATCTCCTGCGGGGATTTCGCACTGTATAATAAAATAACCGTCCGTTCAAGAGGGCGGTGATGCCAGACGAAAGAGAGAAAGAAGCAGCCAAGGAAGTCGGAAGACGAACAGGTCGCGATCCGGTTGTCATAGCCGCCCTCGGGTCGGTACTGCTGGCGTGGTTTCAGTACTACGTCCGCGGGAACAAAGAGCACGGGCTGTTTATCGGTCTGTGGCCGCCGACGCTGTTGGCGTTCTCGAACGCCATCCGGATCAACGAAATCACGAGAAAGGTCGAGAGCAGAACCTCGAGTCTGCTCGAGTGGCTGTCTCAGAGCTGAAACGACGTATCGTCGGCGTTCGTCGAGTTTCGGCGCCGGGCCGAGAAACGCCGCCAGAAGGCGAATCTTGACATATCCAGCTGGCGACGATTCTCCCGATGAAAGCGGTTCGGTCCTGACGGGAACGGTCATCTACCGCTTTCGACTCGGTGCTCGAGGTGTGTCAAGATCAGCATCGTCGGATCGTACTCGCAATACTCACAGAAGAAAAGCGGTCGTTGACGCTCGATGAACTCACACAGGCGATCCTCAAGTACAATCACCAGACCTCGATTACGGAGGCGTCCGAGGACGTGATGGCCGAGATTCGCCGCTCACTCCATCACGTTCATCTCCCGAAGTTGGCCGCAGACGGTCTCATCACCAATTATCCCGCCCGACAGTTCGTGGAACCGACCGAACAGTTCGAGCAGGTGCAGCCGATCCTGTCTCCGATCATTGCTGCCGATCCCACGCTGGAAGCGCCAATCGAACGCTAGTGTCGAGCGACCGCGCTCTATTTTCGTCTCCACTTTTGAAGCCTCGGGCCACCGCACCCGGGGTAGTTTATGTATGTCGATGGCTAACACACCTTCATGGCACGTATCTCGCTCGTCGACCACGATGACCTCGATCCCGAACAGCGAGAGCTCCTCGAGGTGCTCTCGGACCCCGAGAGCGTCCCCGAAGCGTATCGGCACCTTTTGAGCTCCAGCACGCGCGACGTCTTCCGCACCATCGGATACCATCCGAGCGTCCTCGCACAGTTTCGGGAGCTCGGCGGAACGCTGTGGGAGGAGATCGGCCTGACCACGCGGCAGCGCGAACTGCTCATCCTCAGCGTCGCACGGACGCTCCGGTCGGAGTACGTCTGGCATCAACACGTCCGGATCGCCCTCGCGAACGGCTTCACCGAGGAGGAGATACTGGCTCTCGCCGCGTCCAGGTTAGGCGAGTTCGACGCCGGGGAAGCCACGCTGAGTCGATACGCCGCCGCGTTCGCACGCGGGGAGGTAACCGACGACGTCCACGAGGAGGCGATCGAGGCCTTCGACGAGGCGACGCTCGTCGGGATCGGGATGAGCGTCTCGTTTTATCTCACCATCGTCCGGATGATGGACGCCTTCGACGTCGACACCGAAGAGCCGTTTGTCGGCTGGAAGCTCGAAAACGTTCGACCGGAGCGGTAGCTGCCGCACTCATCGATCGGCGGGCGCCCACTCCGCTCCATTCGAACGAAGTATACATATCCCGTCGGACCACTATCCCCGTACTATCGATGTCCGAACCGTCCGACGTCGGTGGTCCCGAACGCGTCGGGGCCACGAGACGCAGATTCCTCCGGGGAGCCGGCATAGCAGCGGCAGCCACCGGCCTCGCCGGCTGTACGACGTCGATCGGCCACGCAGAGGGCTACAACGTCGATCAGGACACCTTCGATCCCGAATCACTGCCTTACGACGAGACCTATCCCGACGATGAGGGAGTCACGATGTTCCGCGGTGGCCTCCGGCGGCTGGGATATTACCCCGATGAGACCGTCCCCGAGTCGGTGTCGGTCAACTGGCAGCTGCCGGTCAACTACATCGGCCACAACGCGGCGAAGGCGAGTCCACTGCCGACGCCCGACGGCGAGACGATCCTGATTCCCGCGGATACCGGCAAGATGCACGCGGTGACGCCGAAAGGCGAACACCGCTGGACGACCCAGACGCGGGCGACGGAACAGGGATTTCACGCGACGCCGGTGATCGCCGACGGCGTCGCGTACGTCGGCGGCTACGACGGAGCGAACATCGGACAGGACGCCGCGATGTACGCCTTCGACGTCGAAAGCGGCGAGGTCCTGTGGCGGACGGAGGAGATGGACGGCTCGGTCGCGATCGGCTCGAGTGCCGGCTACTGGGACGGCTACCTCTACGTCGTCGTCGAGCACCGCCATCCCGAAAAGATCGGCGAGCTATGGGTGTTCGACGCCGACACCGGCGCCCCGCTTTTCAGCGACGATCGCATCGTCGATATGCCGCATCCCACCGTCGCGATCCACCCCGAGTACGAACGGCTGCTGACGGGCTCGAACGACGGTCGAATCTACTGCTGGGAGTTCCCCTCACTGGAGTTCGAGTGGGCCTTCGAAACCGGCCGGGACGTCAAGGGTCCGATCGCGACCTACGACGGGAGCGCGTTCGTCGGCTCGTGGGACCACCGGCTCTACCGGCTCGGCCTCGAGGACGGAACCGAGGAGTGGTCCTTCGAAACCGACGGCACGGTCATGTCCGCACCCGCGATCGATCCCGACGAGGGCGTCGTGTATTTCGGCAGCGACGACCGGCACGTATACGCACTGGACGCCGACACCGGCGAGCCGCTGTGGGAGCGAAACGTCCACGGGCGCGTGATTGGGGCGGTTGCGGTCACAGCGGACGCGGTCCTCGCCGGCACCACGGCCGCGGAGATGTGCGCACTCGAGAAGGACACCGGCGAGCTTCGGTGGTTCCTCGAGCACAACGGCCACGTCACGAGCGAGCCGGTTCCGCTCGGGGGCCGGATCTACTACGCCGAGCGGGCCGTCGTCTCCGGCTACTGGGACGACGACGTCGAAACCACGACGGAAATCCCCGGCCACGCTTACTGTATCGTCGAGGATTGATACGGACCGCTGTAACGATGTACCGGTCACGAGAGGGGCGTCGAAGCCGTCGCTCCGGATAGCCGAAGAACATAACCCGACGAGCGCCGCTAGCTCCGACGATGAAGGTCGCGATCACGGGCGGGACGGGATTCGTCGGGTCGCATCTGCTCCGACGGTTCGGCGACGGCGAAGGCGATCACGAGTTCGTCCTCTCGGCCCGCGGGGTCGACGAGCGCAACGCCGAGTTGCGGTCGCGGGACGACGTCCGGTTCGTCGAGGGCTCCGTCGCCGACGAGGAGACACTGCGAAAGGCGTTTTCGGACTGCGAGATCGTCGTCCATCTTGCGGGGATCAATCACGAGCGGGGCGAACAGACCTACGAGAACGTCCACGTCGCCGGGACGAGAAACGTCGTCGAGGCGGCGACCGACGCGGGCGTCTCGAAGATCGTTCTCACGAGCTATCTGCGCGCCCGTCCGAACTGTGGCTGTGGGTATCACGAATCGAAATGGGAATCAGAACGGATCGTCCGCAGGTCGGGGCTCGAGTATACGATCCTCAAGCCCGGCGTGATATACGGGCCGGGCGATCAGATGTTACGGAGTATCGCCCGAGCGCTCGAAACCGCGCCGGTGTTCCCCCGGATCGGATTCGAGACGCGACATGTTCGTCCGGTCGCGATCGAAGACGTCGTCGACGTGCTCGTGGCGTCGGTCTTCGGCGATAGGCTCCCGGAGACGACGGTCGCTATCGTGGGACCGGAGGAGTTGACGGTCGCCGAACTCGTAGAACGCGTCGGGAAGGCGATCGGTCGACGCCCGTTTTTCGCTCCGACGCCGGTTCGAGTGCTGTCCGGGATGGCGTGGCTACAAACCCGGATGCTGGACGCGCCGATCATCACGCCCGCCGGCGTCCGAATGCTCGCCGAAGAGGCGACCGAGCCGGCGCCGGCGGGCGTGTGTGAGCCCCTGCCCGAGGACCTCCAGCCGACCCGGTCGCTCTCCGCTCGACGGATCGAGGCGGGACTTCCGGAGGTAGAGCGGCTCGGACTCGTCGATCTCCGGCTGTGGAGTACGGCGAGGTGAGCGAGGGAAAATGAAGTGAGATGAAGTGAAACGAGGGGGAAGAGCCCGGGGCGAGAGGGATCAGAGCGAGCTATCGGTGCTCGACGAGCGCTTCGCCCTCGTCCCGAACTCGGATCGGCTCGAGTTGACCGGCAAGCGATTCGGCTTCCTCGAGTTTCGCTGTCGCTTCGGCGTGAAGCGTATACAGCGGATCGCCGACGTCCACCCGATCGCGCACGGTTCGATGGATGACGAGTCCGGCATCGGAATCCTGTGGAGCGCCGGTTCGGCGCGCGAGATCGGAGATCTGTCTGTTGTCGATGCGAGTGACGATCCCGGCCCGGGCGGCGGTCACGGTCTTCGTCTCCGTTCCCGGTTGTAGATCCGCCGTCGTGACGTCCGGATCGCCGTTCTGGGCGTCGACGATCCGCCGGAACTGTGCGAGCGCCCGTCCCGATTCGAGGATTTCGGTCGCCGAGACGTCGACCCCGCAGTGTTCGAGCAGTATCTCCGCGAGTCGGACCGATTTCACCCGGAGCGATTCGGGACCGTCGCCTTCGAGTACCGCGAGGACGTCCCTCGCTTCGAGCGTGGGGCCGATCCCGTCACCGATCGGCTCGGCACCGTGAGTGATCGCACACTGAATATTCATATCGAGGTGTTCGCCGACGCGTTTGAAGTCGTCGGCGAGTTCGCGCGCCGCGACGAGGCTTTCGACCTTCGCGCCCTCGCCGTACGGCATATCGATCACGACGTCCGTCGAGCCGGCGCTCTGTTTTTTCGAGAGGACCGACGCCATCAAGAGCCCCGGCGGGTCGATAGAGAGGGGGTTTTCCGCGCGGATCAACTCGTCGTCGACCGGCGAGAGGTCGACGCCGCCCCCCCAGACCAGACAGCCGTTCGTCGCGGTGACGATGTCGACGATGTCGTCGGTCGTAAACTCGACGTCACAGAAGACCTCCATGACGTCCGCCGTTCCGGCCGGAGAAGTGACGGCTCGGGAGGAGGTTTTCGGCATCGTCAGCCCGGCCTCGGTGACGATCGCGACGACGACGGGGGTGACACAGTTACCGGCGACGCCGCCGATCGAGTGTTTGTCGACGACGGTCGAGGCGTCCCACCGTAACTTCTGTCCGACTTCGGTCATCGCCTCGGTGAGATGTTTCGTCTCCTCGAGCGAGAGCCCGTTCGTGTAGACGGCCGACACGTACGCGCTCAACTCGAGATCCGACAGCCGGTTCTCGTGGATGTCCTGTACGATCGTCTCGTGTTCGGCGGCATGAAGCTCGATGTCGTCCAGTTTCTTCCGGACGTACCGAACCGACCGCGGCGTTCCGGCGAGCGTCAACTCGACGGTTCCACGGATGTGATGGAGCGGCTCGGTCATGCCGGCCGTCCCCGGCTCGACGAGTTTGTCGGTCCGCTTTACGATCCCCGTCGTCGCCCGGCCGTTCCGCTCGATGCGGACCCGATCGAGCGGGTGCGCGCCGAGTTCGTCGGCGTCGACCGTGTTCAAAAGTACGATCGGCCGACTCGTCCCGATGTCGATCGTCGTCGCTTCGATCTGCATTCGGCTGTATGTGGGTGACCGTGAGGAAATAGCTGACGACAGGAGGAGGGAAACGTCACGGCAGTCGATCGGCGGACGTATTCGATCGCGTGAAAAGGCGAAAGGGCCCCCGAACGATCAGGGATCGAGAGTATTACTCGTCCTCGTTCTCGACGTCATCGTCGTTCTCAACGTCGTCATCGTCGTTCTCAACGTCGTCATCGTTCTCGGGAGGATCGTCGTTCTCTGGCTCCTGGTTCGCTTCGAGATCCATCCACTCGACGTGTCCTTCCTCGACGATCGATTCCGGTTCCAGGTTCGGATCGGTCAACACCTGTCGGGAGAGGCCGACCGGACCGACACGTGGCGGGGGAAGTTCTTCGGGGGATGACGTTTCGAATGCCGTTTCCGTCTCCTCGCCGACGACGACACGCATCGCCATGCCGAACGCCTCGTGTGGCGCACACTCGAGGTCGTAGACGCCGGGCGTTTCGAAGGCGTACAGCCACGAGCTAGGGCGTGGATCGACCGCCTCATCGCCGTTCTCATTCTCGTCCGCCTCATCGCCGTTCTCATTCTCGTCCGCCTCGTCGTCGTGTTCCCCATACGTTTCCTCTACGTCGTCCGGCATCGGCGGCATATCGATATCGGCCGGGAGCGAATGGGGGTCCCAGCCGAGGATCGGCGACGAGATCGGCTGGACGCCGGACGGGATCCGACGCTGCATCCCGAAGGCCGGATGATAGGACGTAACCGTGTGATCGGGCGTCTCGAAGACGAACTTTATCACGTCGCCCGGCTCGATGTGGAGACCGGTCGGCTGATAGTAGAAATCGAGCGGCCGGTTCGGATCGGTCGGTTCTCCGATGAGCGTTCGCACGACGTGGACGGTTCCCCCGGTGAGCTCTTCGATCGGAGCGTCATCGTCGTCGGGGGATTCGGGCTCGTCGTTCGTCGGCTCCTCGTCGTGTTCGTCCGCAGCGGCCACGCCACCGAAAGCCCCGATCGCCGTTCCCGCGCCGAGGACCTTCATCACGTCGCGTCTGTACGATCCGAGCGCTTTCGATTGTCGTTGGTGTTGGTCGTTCATTATGCGATCTGCGTTTTTACGCAGTCGGATATAGTAATAAAGTACGTAGTAGAAGTACGTGAAAAATACCGGAAAATAGCCCGAGGTTTCCTCGCACAGCGATCTCCTGCAAAACTGAAAGCACCCTCCCGGTACGATGGGGTTATCGATCCGTCCGGCTCTCGACCCGACGGAGAGAGCGTCGAAATCGTTCATCGCCAGCACCGCCAGCACGCGGCCGGTTCCATACACTTATCAAGCCCGTCCGACATTGTACCGCCTACCCATGCCACGCGATTACGATCGGTCAGAGATCCCGTCGGTGCACAACCTCAAAGAGGTCCCCCCCTACCGCGACGAAGAGGGCTTCCAGCAGGTCGTCTTCCGCGGGATCGATCAACTAGTCGGCTTTTCACAGATGACACCCGAAAAGCCGGAGGCCGAACCGCACACCCATCCCTACGAGCAGATGAACATGCTGCTCGACGGGCGACTCGAGTTTCACGTCGACGGCGAGTGGGTCGAACTCGGACCGTACGACGCGTTGACGATCCCGCCGGAGATCCCCCACACCGCCCGGCCGGTCGAAGACGAACACGCGACGTTTCTGGCCTTCTGGCCGCTCCGGGAGGACCGGATCGACGGTACGGCGTATCAACAGGAATTCCCCGAACTGTAGGTTCGAGACAGCCGGAATGATCCGGCAGTGAACCTGAGACGGCCCGGCGATTCGAGCGCATAACGGATACGCACTCGATGACCCTAATGTGGCGTTCCCTTCGTCGAGTGTTACTGTCCGGAGACACTGACGACCTGTTTGCCGATGTTGTCCCCGGAGAACAACCCAAGGAATGCGTCTGGTGCGTTCTCCAGTCCGTCGACGACAGTTTCCCGATGCGTGAGGTCGCCCGAGCTGACCCACCTGCCGAGTTGTTCACTGGCTTTACCGAACCGTGTCGCAAAATCGCTGACGAGCAGTCCCTGAACTTTCGCACGGGGTGCAATAAGCTGCGGGAGCTTTCTCGGGCCCGTTGGAACGTCCTCGTCGTTGTAGTGGGCGATCTGCCCGCATACAGCGACTCGTGCATCCACATTCAGTTTCGGGAACACCGCGTCCGTGATCGGCCCACCAACGTTGTCAAAGTAGACGTCGACACCGTCGGGCGCGACGTCGTCGAGTGCACCCCGGTAATCGTCCTCTTGCTTGTAGTTAATCCCGGCGTCGAATCCGAGGTCGTCTGTGATCCACTCGACTTTCTCTTCGGAGCCTGCGAAGCCGACGACGCGACAGGCGTTCATTTTCCCGATCTGGCCGACGACGGAGCCGACCGCACCAGCGGCACCCGACACCACGACGGTCTCACCGGGTTTGGGCTCACCGACCTCCAGTAACCCGAAGTACGCTGTCCGACCGGGCATACCGAGCGCGCCGAGATACGCGGGAAGGTCCGCGATAGACGGATCGACAGGGGCGACGCCATCGGCGTCAAGGAGACAGTAATCCGCCCACGTGCCGTTCCCGGTCACGAGGTCACCAGCGTCGTATGCATCACTCTTGCTTTCGACGACTTCGCCGACGATACCCCCCTTCATCGGGTCACCGACATCCCATGGCTCCGCGTATGATTCTACGTCTTCCATTCGCCACCGCATATACGGGTCGACAGAAAGGTATCGTACCCGCACGAGGAGTTCGCCATAACGTGGCTCTCGGATGTCGTTTTCGTGGAGTTCGAAGCTACTCATATCGGGCGTGCCGTCCGGACGCTCTGCGAACACCCACTCGCGATTTGAATCTTGCACACTCTACCTTTCTCTCGTTTTGTCAAGTAGGTGTTGCCGCCAGCGGGGCCTTCTGGCGTGGCACCTACTCGCTGTCGAAGGTCAAATAAAGATATCCCCTGTATCCCGGGCGGCAACCGATACAATATCGCTACTTCGATGGTTCTTTGACCGACGTCGATACGAGACTGCTCGACGGAAGTGACGACTCGCGACGTCCGTCGCGTTCTAGCCGATTACGCTATCCTCGCGAAACCGCTCGATCTCGCCGCCTTCGTATCCCAACTCCTCCAGCACGTCGTCAGTGCTCTCACCGAGGGCTTCCGGGGCTCTCGAAAGTTCTGTCGCCAGCGCCGAGAAATGAATCGGGTGATCGATCACCTCGGCGTCCTCCCGTCCCGCCCGCTGGATGGTCCGCCGAAGCTCGCGCTTTCGTACGTGTTCGTCCTCCCAGACGGACTGCGTGTCGTGGATCGGACCGGCGGGGATCTTGGCGTCCTGCAACACCTCGATCCATCTGTCGGCTGTGTCGTCGGAGAGAACGGATTCGATCTCGGCGGTCAGTTCGTCGTAGTTCTCCGCACGTAACGAGCCCGTTGCGAACCGCTCGTCGTCGATCAACTCCTCGCGATCGAGGACGGTACAGAGATCCCGCCACAGCGAATCGGTACCGGCCGCGATAACGATGTTCTCGTCTGCGCAGCTGTAGACACCGAAGGGAGCGAGCGTCGGATGCCGGGTGCCGAGGCGGGGAAACGGTTCCTCAAACCCGAACGTGTGGCCGGCCCGCGCCGATAACCACGAGATGGCAGCGTCGAACATCGGCACCTCGATCCACTCGCCGTCGACGACACCGCGCTCGCGAGCGTACAGCGCCGCCAGCACGCTTTGAGTGGTGTACATCGAAGTGATCAGATCGCCGCTCGGCAGTCCCGACCAAAGCGGGGGGCCACCCTCCTCGCCCGTGATACTCATGATCCCGCTCATCGCCTGAACGAGCGTGTCCCAGGCGGGCAGCTCCTCGTAGGGGCTGTTTCGACCGAACCCGGAGATCGAACAGTAGATCAGCTCCGGGTTCACCTCGGAGAGCCGATCGTAGGAGAGACCGAACGCTTCCATCCGGCCGGGTTTTGCGGACTCGACGAACACGTCGGCCTCCCGAACCAGTTCCGTGACGATTTCCTGACCCCCGTCGCTTTTGAGGTCGATCTCGATGCTCCGTTTGTTCCGGTTGAGCGTGTCGAAGTACTCCGGGACCGGATCGATCGATCGCGATCGGTCACCGCGATCGACCGCCTCGATCTTGATGACGTCCGCGCCGAGATCACCCAGATTCATCGTCGCGAACGGTCCAGCGATAACCTGTGTGATGTCAACGACAACCACATCGTCGAGCGGGCGGGCATCGTGCTGATTTGTCGGCATTGGGTAGAGTTATCCCAGTAGTGACAAAGAACTGTTGCCGTTGCCATTGCGGTTTCAGACGGGTGTTCGCTCCGTGCCGGTCTCACGCGAGCGACCGTTCGAGTCGGACGCTTCCGTTCTCAATACGACCGCGGCAGGTCGAGTTCGTGCTGGGCGATGTAGTTTTTGACCATCTCGTTCGAGATCGGCGCGATCACGTTGATCATCGCCTCTCGCCAGTAGCGTTCGACGTCGTACTCGCTGGCGTAGCCCATTCCGCCGTGGGCGCGAACGGCCCGCTCGCAGGCCTCGATCGCGGCCTCGCTCGCCCGGAGCTTCACGGCGTTGGCCTCCGAGCCGGCGTCTTTCCCCTCGTCGTATTTCCAGGCCGCCTTCCGGATCATCAACTCGCCCTGTTCGAGTTTGCTCCAGGAGTCGGCGAGCGGATGTGCGATCGCCTGATAGGAGCCGATCGGACTGTCGAAGACCTCGCGTTCGCGGGCGTAGCTCGCGGCCTTCTCGATCGCCGCCTGCCCGATCCCGATGGAGTTGGCCGCGATGCTGATCCGCTCGGAGTTGGCGAACGAAAGGAGATACCGGAACCCCTTGCCCTCCTCGCCGATCCGATCCTCGAGCGGGATTCGATAGTCGTCGAACCAGACCTCGTTGGAGTCGGAGGCTCCGCGTCCGGCCTTCGGTATTTCGCTCACCTCGAGCGACTCTCTGGATCGGTCGAACTCCGTGAAAAACAGCGAGAGCCCGCCGAATCGATCGTCCGCGGAGGGTTCGGACGTCCGTGCGAGCAGCATGATTACGTCGGCCTCCTGTGCTTTCGAGGTCCAGATCTTCTGGCCGTTGACGACGTACTCCTCGCCCTGCCGTTCGGCGAACGTTTCGATCTGTGAGGTGTCGGTACCGGCGTTCGGCTCCGTGACGCCGGTACAGACCATCACGTCGCCGGCGGCGATATCCGGGAGGTATCGCTCTTTGTGTGCCTCCTCGCCGTACTCGACGAGCGGTGCGGCGCTGAACACGTGATGGGAGGTGATCGAGGTGCCGGCCATCGCCGCGCCCGAGCGGGCGATCTCCTGTTGGATGATCGCCGCCTCCTGGACACCGTAGCCGTGGCCGCCGTACGCTTCGGGGATCGTGACGCCGCACCAGCCGTCGTCGGCGAAGGTCTCGAAGAACTCCCAGGCGAACTCGTGATTCCGATCTTTCTCGCGCCAGTATTCGTCGCCGAAATCGGCACACAGTTTTCTGATCTGGTCTCTGATAAGCCGCTGTTCGGACGTCAACTCGAAGTCCATAGCAGCACCAAGATCGGCTGGATAAAAGAGTTTCGTGCGGAAACCGCTTCGAACGCGCGGATCGAGCGATCGACCGCTCCCGCCGAACCGACAGGCTGATTCCACCGGGCCGGCGGTCAGGCCAATCGATCGTCGACGACCGTCCGGGCGACCGAAACGGCGTTTTCGATCCCGACGTCGAAGCCCGACTCGAAGGTGGGATCGAAGATCGATTCCCGGGCGGAGACGCCCGCTTCGGGGCGGTCGTGATTCGAGATGCCCCGGATCGAGAGGTATCGATCGAGCCGCCCGAACCGTTCGAGCGCCGCCGCCGTTCCGGCGTCTTCCATCTCCGTCGCCCGGTAAGCGCCGGCTCCGTGGGTGTCGACGAGCCACCGCGCCTGCTCGGCGAGGTCGTGACCGTGCCAGATCTCGTCGCCACAGAGGTTGGTTCCACCGACGACGCGGGGGTCGTCGGCGCCGTCGTCGACGGTCGTGAGGTCGGCTGCTGCAGCGAGCGAGCGCGCCTCGGAGACGAGCTCGGCATCGAGTTCGAAGACGTTCTGGTCCCCGGTGTAGGGGTTCACCGTAATCGGCTGCTCTCTTCCGTCCGGATCGACTCGACATTTGTCGTCCCAGTCGACGATCGTGTCGGCGACGAGGACCGACCCGACGGGAAGCGTCGGTGGGCCGCCCGCGACCCCGACCGAGAGAACGAGCGCGTCCTCGAGATCGAGCCGGTCGCTCGAAAGCAACGCCGTGGCGGTCGTCGCGGCCGCGGCCTTGCCGATCCCGGTCGGCGCGACGGCGAGCCCCCGTTCCGAGTACCGGACCGGCTCCGGAACGCCCTCGACCGACACCGTCCGATCGAGGCCGTACGCCGCTCGCCAGGGTTCCGCCTCGCCGGGGAGACCGGGCAGGTCGTCGAACGCCGGCAACACGAGCGCGGTGACGTCGACAGTCATACGGCGTCTTGGAGGTGGCGATCCAAAGAGGCGGCGGTCGGGGAGTGTTCGAGGTCCGCTCGACCGGATCGCGGGAGGAAGCCACTTAAGCGTACCCGCCCCCGAACGAGACCAATGGCGAACCCGAACGCGAAGGGCGACCGCAGAGAGCGCGAGCTCGTCACGGCGCTCGATGAGGCCGGATTCGCGGTGATGCGTGCGCCAGCCTCGGGCAGCGCGACCGAACGCGAACTGCCGGACGTGCTGGCCGGCGACGGCGAGACCTTCTATGCGATCGAGGCGAAATCCTCCGCCGGCGACCCGATCTATCTCTCCGGCGAGGAGATCGAAGCGCTCGTCTATTTCGCGCGGAACTTCGGCGCGAAACCCCGCGTCGGCGTCCGGTTCGACCGCGAAGAGTGGTACTTCTTTCACCCCGGCGACCTCTATCAGACCGACGGCGGCAACTACCGGGTGAAAAAGGAGACCGCTCTCGCGGAGGGGACCGACTTCGCGGAGTTCACCGGCGAATCGCGGAAGGTGACCCTCGAGGAGATCGCCGTCGGGAGCGACCCCGACGGGGAGGACGAGGCCCGCAAACGCGACGTGCTGGGGGCGGTACAGCGCGGCGATCTCTCCGTCGACGACGCCGTCGAAATGCTGTAGAGGTATAAATCGTCGAATCCGGATTCCCGGCTTCACACCCCGTTCGAGCCGCAGCCCCCGTCTCGACGGGAGACACGCCGCTTATACGTCGGCGCGCACAAAGCAGGTGTATGCACTTCGAGGACCTTCCGACGACGCCCCGGTCGGAGGAGCTGGTCGATAAGGCGTTCTCCCGGGCGGCGCGGGCGGGGCGGGCGAAATCCGGCAAGGAGGCCCAGGAGTCGATGCTGCAGACGGCCGCGAACATCCTCTCGGATAACCTCGGCAACGTCGTCACCTCCTGGCCCGATTTCGATCTCGTCGACGACTTCTATTATGAGTTCGCCGACGCGACGCTCGCCGACACCGACGTCGGTGGCGTCGACCGACTCAGACAGCACCTCTCGGAGGTGATGTGGGCCTCCAGACAGACCGACGCGATCAAAGACGAGTATCACGGTCGGATCAGGAAGGCCGACACCGACACCGCCAGAAAGCTCCGCAAGCAGGCCTTCGCCCGACTGGCGGACGTGACCGAACAGGTCGAAGACGACCTGCTGGCGATCGGAGAGGCCCGCGACGCCCTGAAGACGCTGCCCGATATCCGGGCCGAGGAACCCGCGATCGTCGTCGCCGGCTATCCGAACGTCGGCAAGTCCTCGTTCGTCAACCGGGTGACGAACGCCAAAGCCGAGACGGCATCGTATCCCTACACCACGACCCGGATCGCCGTCGGACACATCGAACGGAACCACGCCCGCTATCAGCTGGTCGATACGCCCGGTCTCCTCGATCGCCCCTCGGAGGAGCGCAACGCGATCGAATCGCAGACCGTCTCGGCGTTGACACACCTGGCCGACGCCGTCATCGTCATGCTCGATGCCAGCGGCGAGTGCGGCTATCCGATCGAGAGCCAGCTGGAGCTGCTCGAGGACATCGAGTCGACGTTCGACGCGCCGATCCTCACCGTCTGTAACAAAGCCGACCGCTCGCGAGACGTCGAAGCCGACTACTACATGAGCGTCGAGACCGGCGAGGGCGTCGAGACGGTGCTCGATGCCGCCGTCGAGGCGATCGGCTACGAGCCGGAACTCCCGTTCGAATCGTAGCTACGGAGCCGACGGGCGGATTACGGGACGGTCGCCGTCGCGTCGGCACCGATCGGCGAGACGACGGCGACGCCGACGAGCGCCATCGAGAGGATCGAAAGGAGGATTATCAACACCGCGAGTCGTTCCCGTTGCATACCCGCTGGAACGACCGGGGAAGCCCTATAAGCGAGGAAAACTCAAACGGGCGTTTAACCCATCGAGAGATATCGACAGGGGATTGACCGACTACCGACCCCGTTCGATCTCGAGATATCGGATCTGAACGTCGACGGTGATTCCGTACTCGGACTCGAGACGCTGTTCGACCACGTCTGCGAGCCCCGGGCGGGCCGCATCGGGTGGCGTCCCGACCGTGACCACGACCGCGGTCGGACGCTGAAAGAGCAGATACTCGGTTTCAGTCCGCACGTCGAGTTCGATGAGTTCGTACCCCGAGTAGGCGGGATCTTCGAGTTCGGTCGCGACGCCGTCTCTGATGTCCTGTTCGGTCTGGGCGGCCTGATAGGAGTCGTAAGTGACGCCACCGAGAAACAGCGACAGGAGGCCGATCGCCGCGACGAGGACGGCGACGCGTTTCAGCGTCGCGATCTTCGCCCGATCGTGTCTGAAGAACTGTTCGGGCCGGTAGCCGGCGTACCACAGCACGACGAGTGCCGCGAGGTTGATCGAGAGGACGTTGACCGCCACGAGGACGGCCGAACCGACGGCGAGGGCTGGATCGCCGAACGCGATGCCGATTCCGACCGCCGCTGCCGGCGGGATCAGGGCGACGGCGATCATGACGCCGACGAGCGCGGCTGAAATGCCAGTCATGAGACTCACCGCGCCGGCGACGCCCGCGCCCAACGCGACGGCGAGCGTGAGAACGCTCGGTGCGAGCCGTTCTTCGACCTCCGAGAGCGCGAGCGGGTCCATCTCCGGGGGAACGAGATTCGCGATCTGGACGAACGCCGCAAAGAGCGTCGCCGAAACGATCGCCAAAGCGACGCCGAGAACCTGCAGACCGATACCGCGTTGAAAGAGTTCCCCGTCGTCGACGACGCTGCCGACGGCGGCGGTCATTGCCGGACCGATGAGCGGCGCGATGACCATCGAACCGACGACCGTCGCCGGCGAGTCCAAGAGCAAGCCGGCTGTGGCGATAACCGCCGAGACGATGGTCATGACGACGTACGTCGGCAAGGAGGCCGCCAGCTCTTCCGCCCGTGCTTCCAGTTCCTGTCTCGCGATCCGGTCTTCGCTTTCTTCCTTTTCGGCGTAGCTCTCTGTGAGCGCGTCGAAATGCTCGGATTCGACCGTTTCGGCGCTGATAACGACCGTGTAGGCCTGCCGTTCGAGGCCGACCTCTCTGAGCTTTTCCAGTACCGGTTCGACCGCGTTCGTCGGCAGCGGGAAGTACGCCACCGCCGAATACGTCCGATCGCTGGTTTCGTCGGTAACGACGTAGTCGATCCCCTCCTCATCTAGAAGCTTCAGTACCGTCTCTCGTTTTCCGGTCGGGATCGTCACCTGAACGAGTCGCACGGGGATTGCGTCGAACCGCAGGGCGATAAACCCAACCGTTGCTTTCCACGAGCCGCGACGGGATCAGTCTCGTCGACGGATTGTTACCGGTTCAGGTCGGTGATGAACCTCCCCCGACGGAAATGGCCCCGCCGGAGCTATCAGTCGCCTTATCCAACGATATAAAAGTCGGAACGGCGTCGCAAAAATTGCCGCCTGCCCGGAGTATGACACAACGTCACATCGTTACCGTTATATACTCACTGGTAACAATTAGCATATATGCAGCAGGATTCGGCTACCACCGTCGCGACCTCCGGATGTGAGGTCATGGCTTCGGTCGACGACAGCGAAGAGGGCGAACAGCTCATCATCGCCGAACTCTGTCGGGACGACGCCTACGTGTCGATGTCGACGGACACGACGGTCGTCGTAAACGACTGGCGGTAGCCGTTCCGCTCTGGAAGCCCCCGAACCGTCGAACCCGATCGGGAGGCGAACATCTTTTGCACCCCCGGGTGTTGCTCACGATATGAATTCCCAGCGCGTCGAGGACGCTCGTACGTACGTCAGCCGACTCGGACGTGGACGAAACGACGGTACCGGCTTCGCGCTCCGGTCTCATAGGGATTATCGCCGCCGCCCGACAGGTTCGAACCCCGTCGTTCGACACGGTGTCTCGGGTCTTCGCGAGGAAACGATGAACGGCGACGATCACCCTTATCAGTAGATGCGTCCCGACGACGAACAGTACTTCGAGCGGCTGGAATCGGGCCTCGAGGACGCACTCGAAGTGGCTCGCGAGGCCCGAAACCGCGGCGGCGATCCGACGACGGACGTCGAGATTCCCATCGCGAAGGACATGGCCGATCGCGTCGAGAACATCCTCGGGATCGAGGGGGTCGCCGAACGGGTCCGGGAGATGGAAGCCGATCCCGACCTCTCGCGTGAGGAGGCGGCGCTGGATCTCGCCGCCGACTTCGCGGAGGGAACTGTCGGCGACTACGACACTCGTGCGGGAAAAGTCGAAGGAGCCGTCCGGACCGCCGTCGCGCTTCTGACCGAGGGGGTCGTCGCCGCGCCGATCGAGGGGATCGACCGCGTCGAGATTCTCGAAAACGACGACGGCACGGAATTTATCAACATCTACTACGCCGGTCCGATCCGCTCGGCCGGCGGAACCGCACAGGCGCTTTCGGTACTCGTCGCCGACTACACCCGAACGCTCATCGGGATCGAAACGTACAAACCCAGAAACGAAGAGATCGAACGCTACGCCGAGGAGCTGTCGCTGTATGACGGCGAGACAGGCCTGCAGTACGCGCCGAAGGACGCCGAGTCGAAGTTCATCGCCGAACACCTGCCGATCATGCTCGACGGGGAGCCGACGGGAGACGAGGAGGTATCCGGCTTTCGGGACCTCGAGCGAGTCGATACCAACAACGCCCGCGGGGGGATGTGTCTCGTCCTGGGCGAGGGGATCGCCCAGAAGGCCCCCAAGATCCAGCGATACACGTCCCAGCTAGAGGAGGTGGAGTGGCCGTGGTTGCAGGACCTCATCGACGGGACATACAAAAAATCGAACGGAGGCGACGAAGCGGAGGGGGACGATACGCCGGATGCCGCGGAAGAAGCGGACGCGTCGGATGCCGAAGACGCCGGCGAAGAGAAACCAGCGGGAATCGACGGGGGCGAACCGGAAGGGCCGCCCCGTCCGGACCCGAAAGCGAAGTTCCTCAGGGACCTCATCGCCGGCCGACCGGTGTTCGGACATCCCTCAGAGGCGGGCGGCTTCCGGCTTCGCTACGGTCGCGCGCGCAATCACGGCTTTGCGACCGCCGGGGTCCACCCGGCAACGATGCATCTCGTTGACGACTTCCTGGCGACCGGCACGCAGATCAAGACCGAACGCCCCGGCAAGGCGGCGGGTGTGATCCCCGTCGACACGATCGAGGGGCCGACGGTCAAACTCGCAAACGGCGACGTCCGTCGAATCGACGACCCCGAGGAGGCGCTGACCGTCAGAAACGGTGTCGAGAAGATCCTCGATGCGGGCGAGTATCTCGTCAACTACGGCGAGTTCATCGAGAACAACCATCCGCTCGCTCCGGCGAGTTACACGGTCGAGTGGTGGCGCGGCGATATGGCGGCGGCGGGGGCGGACGTTCAAGCGCTCGAGGACAACCCGCGCGTCGATCTCGAACATCCGGACGCCGAGCAGGCGCTCGCGTGGGTTGAATCGTACGACGCACCGTTACATCCCGAGTATACGTATCTGTGGCACGACCTCGACGTCGAGCGGTTCGAGGCGCTCGCGGAGGCCGCAAGCGAGGGCGAGTGGGTCGAAGCGGACGGCGCAGCGATCGAAGGCGAACGGCCGACGGCGAGCGAGGAACGAACGCTCGTCGTCTCGAACACCGAACCGGTCCGGGAGTCGCTGGAAGTGCTTTTGGTCGAGCACACCCAGGGCGAGGAGACGCTGACGATCCCGAATGCGGTTCCGCTGGTTCGATCGCTCGGACTCACAGACGAGCTAGAGCGAACCTGGATCGAACTGTCGGCGGCGGCTCGCGAGTGGGACGGCGGCGAAAACGCGGTGAAAGCCGTCAACGAGGTCGCCCCTTTCGAAGTTCGTGAACGGGCGCCGACGCGGATCGGCTGTCGGATGGGCCGACCCGAGAAGTCCGAGCGACGGGATCTCTCGCCCGCGGTCCACACGCTGTTTCCGATCGGCGAAACCGGCGGCTCCCAGCGGGACGTCGCCAAGGCGGCGAAACACACCGATTCGATGCAGGATACGCCCGGCGAGCTCGAAGCGCAGGTCGGGCGGCGTCGGTGCCGTTCGTGTGAAACCTCCACGTTCCGGGCGCGGTGTCCGGAGTGCAACGAGGTAACCGAGCCGCACTACGTCTGTCACAGTTGCGATATCGACGTCGAACCGGACGCGTCCGGACGGGCGATCTGTCCGCGCTGTGAGAGCGAGGTCGACGCCGTCCAGCGGACGACGATCGACGTCAACGAGGAGTACCGCTCGGCGCTGGAAACCGTCGGCGAACGCGAGAACGCCTTCGACGTCCTGAAAGGCGTCCAGGGGCTCTCCTCGAAACACAAGGTCCCCGAACCGATCGAGAAGGGAGTTCTGCGGGCGAAAAACGGCGTCTCCTCGTTCAAGGACGGCACCGTCAGATACGACATGACCGACCTGCCGGTGACGTCGGTTCGGGCCGCGGAACTCGATATCTCAGTCGGCCAGCTGAAAGCGCTGGGTTACGAGAAGGACATTCACGGCGAGCCGCTGACGCACGAAGACCAGCTCGTCGAGTTGCGGGTACAGGACGTCGTCCTCTCGGATGGGGCCGCCGAACACATGATGCGGACCGCCGATTTCGTCGACGACCTCCTCGAACAGTACTACGGGCTAGATCGGTACTACGACCTCGAAACGCGCGAGGATCTCGTCGGCGAGTTGGTCTTCGGGATGGCTCCCCACACCTCCGCCGCAGTTGTCGGGAGAGTGATAGGATTCACGTCGGCCGCCGTCGGCTACGCACATCCGTACTTTCACGCCGCGAAGCGCCGGAATTGTGACGGTGACGAAGATTGCGTGATGCTTCTCATGGACGGACTTATCAATTTTTCTAAAACTTTCTTGCCCGACCAGAGAGGAGGGAAGATGGACGCTCCTCTCGTCATGTCCTCCCGGATCGATCCGGCCGAGATCGACGACGAGGCCCACAACATGGACATCGTCTCACAGTATCCACGGGAGTTCTACGAGGCGACGAGGGAAATGGCCGACCCGGGCGCAGTCGAGGAGCTGATCCAGATCGGCGAGGACACCCTCGGCACCGAAGACCAGTATCGCGGGTTCGAACACACCCACGACACCGTCGATATCGCCGCCGGGCCGGACCTGTCGGCGTACAAGACGCTCGGCGATATGATGGAAAAGATGAACGCTCAACTGGAGCTATCCCGGAAGTTGCGCGCCGTCGACGAGACGGACGTCGCAGAGCGGGTGATCGAGTATCATTTCCTGCCGGATATCATCGGCAACCTCCGGGCGTTCTCCAGACAGGAGACGCGGTGTCTCGACTGCGGCGAGAAGTTCCGCCGGGTGCCGCTGACGGGCGAGTGTCGCGAGTGTGGCGGCCGAGTGAACCTCACCGTCCACGAGGGATCGGTCAAAAAGTACATCGACACCGCGATCGCCGTCGCCGAGGAGTACGGCTGCCGGGAGTACACGAAACAGCGGCTCGAGATTCTCGATCGCGCCGTCGAGTCGGTGTTCGAAGACGACACGAACAAACAGAGCGGAATCGCGGATTTCATGTGAGTGAGAGCGATGTTCGGGAAAGAGACGACATGACCGAAGTGTTCGGGAATTCGGAGAACACATGACCGAATCGTTCGAGGATCTGAAGGCGATAGACGGGATCGGCGCGAAGACGGCCGAACAGCTATCGAAGCTCGAAGACCCGACGGCAGCACTCGAGGCGGGAAACGTCGCCGAGATCGCGCGTGCGCCCGGGATCTCAGACGGGCGGGCGGCCCGGATCGTCCGCGCGGCGATCAGACATCGTCACGACGATACGGAGGATTTTCTCGCGACAGCGCGGGCGCGAGAGCTCTATGAATCCGTCCTGGAGCTGCTCAAAGCGCGAGCCGTCACCGAGTACGGACGAAAGCGATTGGAGACGTTCTATCCGAGCGCGTCGGCCGATCGGATCGAGGAGGTCCGGTCGTTCACGGAGGCGGCGACCGAGCGAGAGCCGGCGTCGGAGCTCCTCGAAGCGCTCTCGGGCGTCGAACCGCTCGAAGCACCGCGGAACGTTCAGGTCAGAGATCGATGTCTGGCAACAAACGACGCCGAGACGTTCTCGAAGGCACAGGATCGTCTCCCGGAGTTGAGCGTCGAGTTAGTCGAGGACGCCCGCGGAATCGCGGATCTCGCCAGGGGCTACTCGACGGTGATCGTCCTCGATGAGGCGTTCTCCGGGATCGACGTCGACGGCGACGTGCGCGTTCGGCCGAACGCCTTAGCGCAGCCGGACGAAATCGTCCCCGAGCGGACGCTCGCCTTTTTCGCACGGAATGGCGACCGGCTGCGATCGGCGGCGGCCGTCCACCGCGCCGGGGGGATCGACGCCCCCTGTGATATCGATACGCTGGAGTCGGCGCTCGAACGGCTCGAAACGGACGGCACCGTCACGGGCGATGAAACGCTCGAAGGGCTCGAAGCGTCGATCGACGATCTCGATGCCGCGGTCTCGATGGCCGAAAACGTCGCCAACGATCGGCTCCGAGAGGCGATCGAAGAGCGCGACGTGACTATCGAGGGGGCGGATCTGCTGTCGCTCGTCGAACGCGGCGCAGGGGTCGATTCGCTCCTCGAACGGGAGCTGGCAGACGAGTTCGCCGAGGCGGTCGAGGCGGCCCGCGAGCACCTCCTCGATGCGATCGACGTCTCCGATCACGAGACGCTGGCCCGGCAGGCTTTCGGCGAGGAACCGACGTTTCCGGTCGAACACGACGATCGGGCGATCGAGCGCCTTCGCGAGGAGCTGACGGCCGAACGCGACCGCCGGGCGGCACGGTTGAAGCGGGAGCTGGCCGAAACGCTTCGGGAGATGCGCGAGCCTGCCGAAACGCTCGTCGAGACCGCCCTGAAACTGGACGTCGAACTGGCCGTCTCGCGGTTCGCGCGGGATTTCGAGTGTACGTTCCCGACGCTCGAAGGGAGAGGCATCGATATCGAAGGCGGTCGATCGCCGCTTTTGGACGTTTCCTTCGAAGCCGTCGAGCCGGTCGATTACGCCGTCGAGGGCGTTTCGTTGCTATCGGGCGTCAACAGCGGCGGCAAAACGTCGACGCTCGATCTCCTGGGGACGGTCGTCGTGTTGGCCCAGATGGGGCTGCCCGTGCCGGCCGAACGCGCGCGAGTCGAGCGGTTCGAGGCGCTGCATTATCAGGCCAAAACGCAGGGGACCCTCGACGCCGGTGCCTTCGAGTCGACGCTCCGGGAGTTCGGATCGCTCGTCGAGGGGGACCGGACGCGGCTGGTGTTGGTCGACGAACTCGAATCGATCACGGAACCGGGGGCGAGTGCGGTGATCATCGCCGGCATCCTCGAGGCGCTGACCGAAAGCGACTCGACGGCGGTGTTCGTCTCCCATCTGGCCGCCGAAATCAGAGACGCCGCGGCCATCGAGATGACCGTCGACGGGATCGAAGCGCTCGGGCTCGAAGACGGCGAACTGCAGGTGAATCGTTCGCCCGTCAAAAACCACCTGGCGCGCTCGACGCCGGAACTCATCGTCGAGAAGCTGGCCGAAGAGGACGGGAACGAACTGTACGACGAGCTACTGAAGAAATTCGAGTAATTTTACCGGACTACTGGAGGCCTTCGAGCGACGCTACGTGCCCGCAGTTCCCCAGCCGTTGCGAATATAGTTGACCGCGAAGGCGACCGCGACCAGGAACATGACGATCCCCGTGACGTTGTGAATAGGGCCGAACAGGCCGATTCCGAGAGCGATGAGGGGATAAAGCGTTAGCGGGAATCCCCACTGTCCGATGATGGCTGCGCCGACCGTCGCGACCCGGTACTCCGAGAACAGATCGTCAAGATAATGCGAGTACAAAAGCGCCGCCAGCGACAGCCCGAGGAGATGGATGTGCGTAGCGGTCATCCAGTAGGGGACCTCCCCATGCGGCATCCCGATCATCGGGTCGTTAACTAGCATCTGATACACCCCGATCCCCAGACCTGCTACGAGTCCGAGGAGGCCGGACAGCCGTAACACGTCCGCTTCTCGTGACATGGTAGTCAGTCAGTACTTCGATTTAATATTCAACGTTTCGAAATTAAAACGAATTATTTATAGAGTTAAAAGAGTGGTTTTTCAGTCAAAATAAGATTCCAGTCCCCGTGGTTCGAGTCGGTACGTCCGGTAGTATTAACACGGATGCCAGCGTGGTGAAAGTGAAATGGCGGACGACGACATGCTCTCGTGGGACGAGTCCGTCTTCCGCGACGAGCACGTCCTCGAACTCGATTACCTGCCCGAGGCCTTTCTCCATCGCGACGAACAGATGGAGACGCTCAAATACGCACTCCGACCCGCCGTACGGGGATCACGGCCGCTGAACGTGATGGCCAGAGGCCCGCCCGGAACCGGGAAGACGACGGCGGTGCAGAAACTCTTTGACGAGCTCACCGGCGTCTCCGACGTCGAGGCGATCCGGGTGAACTGTCAGGTCGACTCGACGCGATATGCCGTCTTCTCGCGGCTGTTCGAGGGGCTTTTCGAGTACGAACCACCGACTTCGGGAATTTCATTTAAAAAGCTATTCGGCCAGATCACGGATCGACTGGTCGAGGAGGACGAAGTACTCACCGTCGCGTTGGACGACGTGAACTACCTCTTTTATGAAGGAGAAGCCTCCGAGACGCTGTATTCGCTGTTGCGTGCCCACGAAGCCCACTCGGGGGCGAAGATCGGCGTCATCATCGTCTCCTCGGATCTCGATTTGGACGTCATCGACGAACTCGACGGCCGAGTCCAGTCCGTCTTCCGTCCCGAAGAGGTGTATTTCGACGTCTACGGCGAGCGAGAGATCGCCGACATCCTCAAAGAGCGCGTCGAACGGGGGTTCCGAGAGGGGGCCGTCGGCCCACGAGTGTTAGACCGAGTCGCGAGTCACACCGCCGACAGCGGCGGTGACCTGCGTGTGGGGATCGATCTCCTCCGGCGGGCCGGACTGAACGCGGAGATGCGTGGCTCGACCGAGGTCGACGTCGAGGACGTCGATACGGCCTACGAGAAGGCGAAGTACGTCCACCTTTCCCGACATCTCCGCGGGCTTTCGGATTCGGAAGCCGCCCTGATACGCGTGCTCGCTGATCACGACGGCGAGCAGGCGGGCGACGTCTACGAGGCATTCAGCGAAATGACGGATCTCGGGTACACCCGCTATTCGGAGATAATCAACAAACTCGAGAAACTCGGGCTCGTCGGCACGGAGTATACGAGTCTCGATGGGCGGGGGCGCTCGCGCGCGTTGTCTCTGTCGTACGACGCCGATGCAGTGCTAGATCGTCTCGATAACCGGTGAACTCTCCTCCCGTTTTTGACGGTCGTATCACCGGCAGTATCAGCGGTCGTCGACGTCCTCGCCGATCCACTGTTCCGGCACCTGAATGACGTAGCGGCCGTTCTCCTGGAGCGCGATGATGTACTCCTCGCGATCGTACAACTCCATCAGGTTGAGTTCGTACTGACCGGGTTCGAGGATTTTGATCGACTCGAACTGGTCGTTCAGTTGTTCTCTGAGTTCGGCCAGGTCCGGCTCCTCGCCCGTCGGTTCGCTGACGACCTCACCGTCAGGGGCGGAGTTGGGCGTCGGTGCGTCGAGGGGCTCGGAGCCCTCATCGGCTACAGCGTTGCCTTCGAGTTCCTCCGGGGAGACGACGTCGGTACGGGCGCTCGCCTGTGCGGCATCCTCGCGTCGGGCGTCGGCATCGATGATGTCGTCTTCTTCTCGCGATTCGTCGCGTTCTCGGCGATCGGGAACCGAGACCCGATCCGGATCGGGATCTCCACCCGAAACCGTGGGGTTCGAAGGCGAAGAAGACGACGGGGAGTCCGCGCCCGTAGCCCCCGAAGAGCCACCAGCGCGACTCTCCCAGTCGTCGGGCCATTCAGCCTCCGGGTTCGGTTCCGAGCCCGACTCAGACGGCGTCGGGTCCGAGGAGACGAAATCGCGAACCTTCGTCGTGGCTCGGCCGACCGTCTCGGCGACGGAAGACGGCTCCGGTCTCTCGGGTGGGTCGGCCGCGCTGGACCCCTCCGGCGACGTCTCGGCCGTTTCGCCGCGGTCGTCGGCCGAACCGGAATCGGAGCCCTCCGCCGGTCGAAACTGGAACTTGTTGCCGCCACACTCCGGACAGCCAGAGAGCATCTCTTTGGAGCCGTCCTCGAAGGTGTGGCCGCAGCCGGTACACTGGTGTGGCATGAGATGAGGGGTTCAGGTACGCGTCACGAGCGTGCTGATGAGCGTCTCGTCTTTATGAAGCGTCTCGATGCGATTTGCGGGCCCGATCACGGTCAGTTTGTTACCGTTGTCGTTGCCGATAAACCGGCCGAGGAATCCGCCATCGGTGCTGTTTCCTCCGGGATAGGTCTCGATTTCGATCCCGGTAAAGCCGTCAGGATTGATCTCTGACATCGTGACCTCGATGAGTTTCGACTCCTCCTCGGGCGAGAGCCCCTGTTCTAAGATGACGATATTACCGTCGTGAACGCCGTCGAGGATGAGCCGGATCTTCTCCATGGTCCGCATTCCCTCCATCCGGTCGGCACTTATCATATCGATCTGGATGCCACCGTCGTCGTCGCCGTCGTCGGGGTTCGGATCGGAGCCGTCCGGATTCTCGGCTGCTGTCGAACCGGCCGTCTCGCTTTCGTCGTCGGCAGTTATTCCAGGCATGCTATCACCCGAAGTACTCCGCAATTTTGTCGTACACTTCGTCCATGTTTTCACCTTCGAGCGCCGAAAGCGGGACCGTTTCGTGCTGTGGGAACGCGTTCGCGATGCGCTGGACGTTGGCGTCCTCCAGATCGATCTTGTTCGCAAAGATGAGCACGGGCAAGTCTTGACTTTCGATGATTCCGATAAGCATCGTGTTGACCTGAGTAAACGGGTCCTCGGCGGAGTCGAGGACGTAGATCACGCCGTCGACGTCCTCTCGGAGCCAGTGCATCGCCTCGGCGACGCCCTCGGTAGCCTCACGAGATCTTCGAACGGCGTCTTCCTTTTCGATGTCGTGTTCGAGAAACTCCTTGTAATCGACCTTGGTCGTGACGCCGGGCGTATCGACGACGTCGATCGTTACCGACTTGCCGTTTCGTTTGATCTCGACGTTCTCCTTCCGCCGTGCGCGACGCGTTTCGTGCGGAACGTGGCTCTCTGGGCCGACCGCATCGCCGGTCCAGTCACGGGCGATCCGGTTCGCGAGGGTCGTGTTGTGGACGACGAGCCCTCCTGCCGTGGTGAACGTGTGGTGTTCGGGAACCGTGAGGTCGTAGATGTACCCGTCGTGGTCGACCCGCTCAATGTCAACAACCTCGTCCCAAGTAACGTCCCCGGCCGCAACGTCGTGAACCACGCTGACCGCGTCGTCATCCGGGAGGCGCTCGGCCATCGATTCAAGCCGGTCGACAGTGATGCGGTTTCGGCGCCGCATCCTGGCGACGTGCTTGTTGTCACCGTAGAACGCCGCCTGGGTCAACCCGAGTTCGTCACGGGCGTCCTCGAGGAGCGGCATCAGCGGAAGCGTGTGGACGTTCGCTTTCGAGTCGATATCGCAGAGCCCATCCAGACGAGCGGCCTTCTCGGGATCGTCGAACCCGATGTGCCGCCGGAACGACTGGTGTTGGTCACTCCGGCCGATTTCAAGTTCGTAGTACGTCTCGCCCCCATGCGTCCGCTCACGTATTTTCCCGACGATACCGAAGCGGAGCAGCAGCGTTGCGACCTCGACGAGAAGGTCACGGTTCGCGCTCGAAAGCCTGACGTATCGGCCCCGGTCGTCGTCCGGCGGTGAGACGCTTCCTTCGCAGTCGAACATCACCCGGAGGAACGCGGCGACGGTTTTGTCGTCCGCGGTGAGTATCGGCTCCGGAACCCGTTTGTCGTGTGAGCCGGCCGGATAGCAGTCGAATCCCTTCAGATACTCCGTCAGCGAGCGGGAGTTGACCCGAACTATCGGCGTCTTCCCCTCGTACTCGTACGTCGTGGTGTCGAGTCCGAACCGCTCGACGCCCGTTCGGAACTCCTCGCGGAGGCGTTCGCTCTCGTTGGCGAACGCGATGAACCCGTCTTCGTGCTGTGCCTCCGCGATGATCAAGCCGAGGAACCGCGCCATCTCGGCGTCGAACTGCCGTTCGCGGACCGGTTTCGGACGGTGATACGTGGATTCATAGACGGCCATCCCACCGTCGGTGGTGAGCGTCTGGGATGTCTCGGACGTCCACGCCGTCGCAGTCGGTGAGAACGATGACAGGAGCGCGATACGGTCACCCTCCTCGAGGTCGCCGGCCGGCAGGTGTTCGACACCTTTCTCTGCCATCGAGACGAACGGGTGTTCCGGGCTGACGGTGACCTCGCGGCCGAGTCGGGTGGTGACTCGATACAGTGGTCCGTCGTACCGTTGTCTGAACACGTGTGAAACCGGCGCGGAACGGACGGAGAGGTCCGAACGCACCGCCGGCACACGGAGGTCGGTTTCGCACCGCAACCACGTTTCGTGTGGCTCGTCGCTGACATCTTCCGGATCCCTTTCGGCGACCTGCTCGAAGATGTCCTCGATGCGTTCGTGTGTTCCGTCGGCGAGCAGCACCTTCTCGTCCGGGGCGAGACACTTACCGGCGTTAGGCGGCCCGTAGATACCGATTCGTTTCGGCTCATCCCCCGCAAACAGGCTCGACGTTGCCCGGGAAATGCTCGATTTAAGGCTTGTTAGCAGTCCCATATCATCCTCCCACGGCCCCGATTTCGAGTCGAAATCGGAGTCGCTCTGGACGTACTACCATACCGCATTCACTTAACTGTGTGTCAGACGGACGTCACACGCTAGTATGTATAAGGGGTGTGTAATGGGTAATTGAGCCGGATTTGCCATCTGTGAACGGTAGCATTTGTCATGATACATATTGTCGTGATGACGCTGAGTTATAGTGGTGAGTTGCAGTGAGGAGTGACAACAATGTTCTCGGTTCCAATGAGTGCTGTCAATATGTTCCATGATACTAGTTTCCATGGTACATATAGACACGTGGTTGTGCACACCCCCACCCCTTCGTTTCAGGTGGAACGGGAAAAGGATGGGAAAGGGTTGAGTCAGAAAGCGGTGAGATGCGGCGAGATCGAGGCGAAACTGTGCTCTAGTAGAAACGCAGCTCGACAGGTTACTAGTCTAGTACGTGCTTCTAGCTAACTAAACTAGCTATACTAGCTTATTAGCTAGTAAAAGCTAGCTTAACTAATATTATAATAAAATAGCCAATAGCAAACGATTTTTCTCTAGTACGGATATGGTTTATTCTATTATCCTATAAAAGTTTCTTCTTCTAGATAGAACAGCCCACACCGCTCACCCCCTCCCCTCTCGATTGTAGTTCCACCTGAAACGAAGGGGTGGGGGGGTTCGACGGTCTGCTATCATCCCGGCGACCATCAGCTCGACAGTCCCCTCTTCGATGTCGCATCACCGACGACTTTTCATCCGACGACTCCCTGTCCGATTCGACACACTCGATATACTCCATGAGGGTTGGTCGACACGGTGACAAGAGATCTTCCCCTGTTTTATCGACTCATACTGATGGACAAAAGAACGTACACACGACTCACGAGGATCAAGCTGTTCGACGGAGCGAACGACGGCT
>LKMJ01000211.1_pt1 | contig 38886 bp, 36 predicted proteins | sample 643391 | NCBI WGS metagenome assembly LKMJ01 (sample SAMN04112250, study PRJNA286221) | soda lake metagenome | biome: soda lake; feature: Kulunda Steppe; material: water; isolation source: sample PL-Br10 brine of Picturesque Lake | place: Russia: Kulunda steppe | collected 2010-07 | reverse complement strand
CGTTGCCCTTCGATTTCGACATTTTCTCACGGTTCTCGTCAAGCACCATGCCGTTGATCATCGTCGTCTCGAACGGCACCTCGCCGGTGTGTTCGTAGCACTTGATGATCGTGTGGAACAGCCAAAACGAAATGATGTCGTGGCCCTGTGGCCGGATATCCATCGGATAGATTTCGGGCCGTTCCATGGTGAACTGCTCGGCCTCCTCGTCCCAATCCCAGCCCGCATTGATCAGCGGCGTCAGCGACGAGGTTGCCCACGTGTCGAGGACATCGTCTTCGGGAACGAACGTCTCGCTCCCGCACTCGTGACAGCAGTCGACCGGTGGCTCATCCGAGAGCGGGTCGACCGGCAGGTCGGCTTTGTCGGCGATGATTTCGGTCCCACAGTCCGCACAGTACCAGACGGGGAACGGAATGCCCGACGAACGCTGTCGGGAGATACACCAGTCCCACTCAAGGCCATCAATCCAGTTCTGGTAGCGAGTAAACATCTTCTCGGGGAACCAGTCCATTTCTCTCCCGGCTTCGAGGTATTCCTCGCGCTTGTCGAGGACGTTGACGTACCACTGTTCGGTGACGCGGTATTCGACGGGCACGTCGTCGCGTTCGTGGACTTGAACAACGTGTGAGATTGCCCGACGGTCACGGAGTCGACCTGCCGCATCGATGTCCTCGACGATTGCCTCGCGGGCCTCGTGGGTGTGCATACCCTCGTATTTCCCCGCAAGGTCGGTCAGTGTCGCCGATTCGTCGATGGCAACCCGGAGGTCGAGGTCGTGTGCTTGGTACCACTCGATGTCAGTCTGGTCGCCAAACGTACAACACATGACGACGCCGGTTCCTTTCTCCATGTCGACACGGTCGTCCTCGTAGATCGGCACCTCGTGACCGAAGAGCGGAACCTTGGCCGTCCCGCCGACGAGGTGAGCGTTGCGCTCGTCGTCGGGGTGGACAAACATCGAGACACAGGCTGGAATCAGCTCGGGTCGGGTCGTCGAGATGACGATGTCGTCGCCGGGGTCGGTTGCGGTTTCGTACTCGTATTCCTCGTCAGTCACGGCGTCGGTGGTCGGTTCGCTGCCGGCTTCAACGAGTTCGAAGGCGATGTCGTTGAAATGCGAGTCCTGTTCGAGATCCTCGGTTTCGACCTGCGAGATGGCCGTCTCACACTCGGGACACCAGATTGCGGGCGCTTTTTTACGGTATTCGCGGCCCTGTTCGTAGAGATCAATAAACGAGAGCTGTGAGATTCGCTGGACCTCGGGAGAAATCGTCTGGTAGGTGTGGTTCCAGTCGATCGAAATCCCCATCGCCTGCATTTTTTCGGTGAAATTGGCTTCGTACTGCGAACAGATGTCGCGGCATTTCTGTTGGAATTCGCGACGTTCGAACTCTTGGTGGCGGATTCCGAGTTCGGATTCGGTCAATCGCTCCGAAGCGATTCCGTTGTCGTCGTAGCCAAAGGGATAAAAGACATCGTGCCCACGCATGCGCTCGAAACGGGCAACGAGATCCTGGAGTATCGAGCCGTAGACGTGGCCCCAGTGGAGGTTTCCTGAGACGGTCGGTGGTGGAGTATCGATTGAAAACGTCGTGTTCGGGTCGGTCGACTCGTCGGGATACGCGTACGTCTCGTCGTCGACCCACTGCTGTTGCCACTTGGGCTCGACAGACGTTGGGTCGTAGTCTCCACTCGGCATTGCTCGGCGAAAGACGCCGTGGCAACTAATGTTAATCGACTCGGCCGTCAGGTGTGCGTGAGACCGCGTCTGTAGAAGCGCTACCAGTATCAATCGTGAATACCGGTGGGGATGACTTATTTAATTACGTGACAAGGAGAAGCTAATCGTGCTCGAAGCACTCCCGTGGCCGGCAGTTGGGTCGATTATCTCCGGGCTCATCGCTGTGGCCTTCATCGCGTACATTTGGCCCTACCGGAACGAGCCGGGCGCAGCGTTGTTCATGGCGATGCTCGGTGCAGTCACGCTGTGGGCCGTCTCCTACGGCGTAGCACTGTTCGTCTTCGATCCAACGCTCCGGGCTCTTTTCGAGATTCCCATCTGGCTTGGAATCTGTCTGACCAATGTGTTCTTTTTGGCGTTCGCCCTCGAGTACACAGGCCGAAAAGACGAGGTACGGTCGAAATCAATGGCCGGTCTCGGGCTCATTGTCGTTGGATTCGTCGGGCTTATCGGCACCAACCCGCGACACGAACTCGTCTGGAGCGATTACCGAATCGATCCGGTGTTTGGCGTAGCGACAGTCTCACAGACGAACGAGGCGTGGCTGTTTATTATCATGTTGGTGTTGGTGATCATCACTGCTGCAGCAGTGCTTGTCCTCGTCGACACCTTCCTCAGTTATGGGCCGCTGTACCGGTATCAGACACTCGCACTCGCGCTTTCGCCCCTCCCGATTATTCCGGGAATCCTGTTGTGGCTGTTTCAAGTCGGCCCAGCGCCACAGCTCAACCTCGCGCCGCTGTTGTTTCCGCTGCACCTCGGATTGGATATGTACGCCTTTTTCCGACGGAATATGTTCGAACTCACCCCCGCGGCACGCCGAGCCGGCGACCAGACCGCAATCGACGATCTGGGGATTGGCGTGCTCATCGTTGACGACGAACAGCGAATCATCAATCTCAACCAGCAGGCAGCGACGATTTTCGAGACCAACAAACGGTCGCTTCTCGGTCAGTGGCTTACAGACCTCGGCGCCGACATCGACCTCGAGAGAACCGACCAGCGAATCCGGCGGTCGAATGGCCGACACCAACGCGAGTACGCCATCACCGTCTCGACGATCAACGATTCGGCGGGCAACGGGGTTGGCCAGACGATTACCCTCCAAGACATCACGCTCGAACGCCAGCGCGAACAACGGCTCTCGGTGCTCAACCGGGTGCTCAGACACAACCTCAGAAACGACCTCAACGTCGCCAGTGGCTATCTCGAACTCGTCCGCGAAGAAACCGACAACGACCAGCACAGACGGATGTTGGCGACCGCAACGCGAAACACCGACAGCGTCCTTGCACTCGGCGAAAAGGCCCGAGAAGTCGAACGAACCCTCGATACAGAGACGCTGGGAACCGAACCAGTCGAGCTCAACGCACTCCTCGAACAGCTCACCGAGACACTGACCGAGACACACGGTGGAACAGTCGCCATCGAGCAGGCCGAGGAGCTGACTATCAGAACCAACCGCCAGCTCCTCGGAAGCGTCCTCTCGAATGTAATCGAAAACGGACTCGAACACGGTGGCGAACAGCCACAGGTCACTGTCAGAACAGCCGTCGACCGCGTTGTCGACATGGAGAGTCGAACACCGGTTGGCCGGAACGTCGTCCGGATCGAGGTTCACGATACGGGCCCAGGAATCCCATCACACGAACTCAGCGTCCTCAAGCAAGGCGAGGAAACCGATCTCGAACACGGCAGCGGGATTGGACTCTGGCTCGTCGAATGGGGCACGACAGCACTCGGTGGAACCGCCGAGTTCGAAGCGACCGATTCGGGAACCGTCGTGACGATCGAGTTACCAGATGTCGCCGAAGAAGAGCGTGCTGCAGAGCCAAAGACGCCGAGTCAGTCGCCGGCGACCAACGAGCAACAGGCGACGACGGCAGAACGGTCAACCGAGCGATTAGCCGATCAAAAGCAACCAAGCGAGTGATTGAGAACGAGTACGCAACCGCGATCAAAAACAGCTGAGCGACCGGTTAGTCATCCCGGACGGTGCCGCCGATGACCAACGCCGCACCGATGATGACGAGATTTTTGATGATGTACTGGCCCTCGACCGTCAGCCCGTACGGAAAGGCGGTGAAGACGACATCCGGCAGGAGGATGATTGGCAGGAACGTCCCCGGTAGCTGGACGAAGAGGAGGAAAATACCAACCCGGAACAGCGGTCGGTAGAGCAGACAGAGTCCGATAACCATCTCCCAGACGCCAAGGACCGGCACAAACAGTGCTGGGTCGACGACGTAGACGGTCGCCGCAACAAGTTCGCCCGCCGGGCTGATGCCGAAGACCTTGAGCACGCCAAACCAGATGAAGACGATGGCGATTGCGACACGCAAAACCGGAACACCCCAGCGGTCCATCGCGGTCGCAATCGTGGTGTCGACGGTTTCGAACTGGTCGCGGTACGAGTCAAGCTGTTTACGGATGGATTCGGTCGCCATGGTGGTCACTCCAACGTGGATAAGTCGGTACCGAAAAGAAGGCGCTACACAGGTAAGGCGGTTCTGGTGCGATGCACTATTCCACCGACTTGTCGGTTGTGAGCAACCCCACATCGACGCCGAAATCAATTTCGTGAATAGGCCAAGTGCGAGATCATCGCGGTCCCGCCGAGCCGGGTTACTGAAGCGCGTCGAGCCGGAGTTCGAAGGCCGCGACCGGCAGTTCGAGGTCGTGTTCGACCAAGACCTTCGGATGGATTTCGCCGACAACGCCAACCCGCTCGCCGTCGACAACGACGTCGGCAACGCGGCCCGGAATAAACGTCGGATGTTCGGTTGGTGGCGTTTCGAGGTCGACACCGAAATCATCACAGAGCGCCGCCAGCCGAGCTTTGGCGTCCTCGTAAGTCGCGTCGTTGCGGGCGAGCACCGCGCCAATCGAGCGCCATTCGGCGACGTTCGTGTTCGCTGTCTCGTCGACGGCGGCTGCGAGACCGATTTCGGTGAGGTCCTGTGGATACGCGCGGTGCGTGTTGTTTTCGAGCACCAGCAGCAACGACGGCAGCACCCAGCTCCGAAGTTGGGTGTAGTCCTCGCTGTAGGGGCCGGTGATCTCGACCGGCTCGCCCGCGCCGACGAGTGTCGCGTCGATGTCGGTGTCAGCGTCGTCCACAGTGGCTCCGGGTTCGACTTCGAGCCGGTCGTAATTGGCTTCCGCCGATATCATATGGAAATTGAGCAGGTCTTCGAAGCCGAGACCGACGAGACTCGCTCGGGCGGCGTCTTCGAGCCGGGTTCGCTCGTGGCGGCCGCCGACAGTCCCGACGTCTGGATACCGCGGTTCGAGGTTGTTGAAACCGTAGGCCCGCCCGAGGTCGTCGATCAGGTCGAGTGGATGAAGGACGTCGACGCGGTAGGGGGGAATCTGTACCTCGTAGACGGTGCCGTCGACGGCGGTGTCGTCAGTCGCGTCGGCTGCGGCATCGTCGTCGGCAGCGGTTTCGGACTCGTCATCCGGGTCGACAACGGCGGCCGACAGCCCCGCACGGCCGAAGAGGTCGAGAATCTCGCCCCGCTCGAAGTCGACGCCGAGAATCGTCTCGATGCGGTCGTGGCTGACCTGCTTTGTCGATACCTCGAAATCGGGTCGGACGAGGTGTGCGCCAGTCGACTCGTAGTCGCCGGTCGCGCTCGGATAGTCGATTTCGACTTCCTCGATGGTGCCGCCGCGAGCCGAGAGCGCATAGCAGATGATGTTGCAGATGTGGTCGATCGTCCACTGGTCGGTACCCGTGAGTTCGATCAACAGATCACGAGACTCGGCTTCAACCTCGGTCCGACGGCCGTTGATGATCGGTGGGAATGAAAAGAGCCCGAGTTCGTCAAAGATGGCGGGATACCGCTCGAAACCGTCGAGCAGGTCGGCGTATTTTTTTCCCGTATCGTGCTGTTCGAGCACTTCGGCGGGTGTCAGTTCAGCATTGGAATCGAGCGGGACGAACCGCTCGCCGTCGGGGTCGACACCGCGGTAGGTGATCGTGTTGACAGCGTCGTCGTCCTCGAAGTTCGCCCCTTTCACCATCGTCAGATCGTGAATGCCGATGGCGGCTTTTGCTCGTTTTCGACCCATCGTCGCGTGCAGCTTTTCTTGGAGCTGAATCAGCGAGTCGAGTGCGTCCTCGCTCAGGTTGACTCCACGGACAATCGCGCCCGTGACGTAGGGTCGACCCTCGGGAACGCTTTCGTCGACCTGATAGGTCCAGTCGGGGCTGTTCGTTTTGGGAACGTAGACGCCGGTTTCGTCGCCGTACTGGTAGCGAAGCGAACGGGCGACACCCTCAACCGACAGGCGATCAAGCCGGTCGGGGGCGAATTCGAGCTGCATCAGCCCCTCGTCGGTCTCACCCTCGTATTCGAGTCCGAGATTGAACAGGTCGTCTTTGAGCTCGTCGTCCGTTTTTTCGGCGTGGCCGGTCAGTTCGCGGAGTTCGTCAGAGTCAACGTCGACAACTGGCATTAGTAGACCACCTCGGTTTCACGCAGCAGTTCGAGATCACAGAGCGTCCCGTGGACATCCCGAATGTCTTCGAAGCCGTACATCAACATCAGGAGTCGCTCTAAGGCGAGTCCCCAGGCCATCACGTCGCATTCGATCCCGAGCGGTTCGAGCACTTCGGCACGAAACAGCCCCGAGTTGCCGATTTCGACGATTTCGCCCGTCGTCGGGTGGGTTCCGAACAGCTCGAATGACGGCTCGGTGTAGGGGTTGTAGTGAGGTTTGAATTCGAGGTCCGTAATGCCGAACTGCCGGTAAAACTCCTCGAAGGTGCCCATCAGATCCCGCACCGAGAGGTCTTCGGCCATGACCCAGCCCTCGATCTGGAAGAATTCGAGCAGGTGGGTTGGATCGAGCGTGTCGTTACGGTAGACCTTTTCGACCGAAAAATACCGCTGTGGCGGCTCGATGTCCGCGCCCGCAAAGCCCGAAAGATACCGCATCGAAAGCGAGGTCGTGTGGCCGCGCAGGGCGACTGCTTCGGCGAAGTCACGGCTCCACGGCGAGTGGTAGCCGTCGCCGTCGGGGCCAACGCCCTCACGGTGGGCGGTTTCGACTCGGTCGACGAGGTCGTCAGGCAACGACTGAATCGGCGGCACGTCGAGTGCAAAACGGTCCCAGTGGGTTCGTGCCGGATGGTCCTGGGGCATGAACAGACAGTCGTTGATCCAGAAATCTGCATCCGCGTGCGGGCCCTCCATCTCTTGAAAACCCATGCCGACGAGGACGTCCTTGACGCGGTCGGCCGTCTGTCTGAGGATGTGTTTGCGGCCGCCCTCGATCGAGGGGGCGTCGGCGGCGACGTTGTACTCGGTGAACTCGACGTCCCGCCAGTCGCCACTGGTCAGAAGCTCCGGTGTGAGCGTATCGACCGTCTGAGCGATTTCGATACCTTCCAAGCAGACAGTTTCGCCCGCCTCAGTGAGTTCGACCGTCCGAACCGTCCGCTCGGAGCGAACAATTAGATCCCGGCGTTCGAGTTGGTCAAGAACCGCGTCGTCGACAACCTCGCTGGCAGTGGTGCTGTCAGCGTCAGTGTTGGCATCACCATCGGCCAGCGCGTTGAGCGCGACGGCTTCGGTGTCGGCGTCAGGGTCAGCGTCGGGGTCGGCACTGACCGCTCCCGAATCAATTTCGCCGTAGCCTTTGCGCGCGAAGTTCGAGAGCGCGATATTGACCTGCGGGCCGCCGAGTCCCGACGCGCCGATGAGTTGGCCCATCTCGACGGGGTCGTCGTCGGCTCCGGCGTCGATGGCTGCACGGTAGAGCCGGACTTCCGGCAGGCCATCGGTGAGATACTCGCGGGCCTCGTCGGTGAGTTCCGCACTGGTTTCGGTTGTTTCCTCGACGGCCACCAGCCCCGCCTCGCGGAGTTCGAAGGCCGCCCGGGTGACGGCGGCTGGTTTCAGCCCGGTTTCGTCGGCTAGCTGCTCAACGGTCGGTACCTCGGTCGCGTTCGCGGCTTCCAACACCGCGAGCTGTGATTCCGGGAGTCGCATGCGCTTGTTACAGGAAGTCTGGAGGGTCGTCAGTTAGCAGTTGCGAAGACGAAAAGACAGAATGAGGCCGAAACAGTCGCTTAGTGCGAGCCGCCGGGACCCCGTCGGTTCGAGTCGAGATCGATATCGATCTCAGCAAGCAGTTCCTTTGCGTCCTCGCGTTTTTCCTGGTGGTTTTTCAGGAACTCCTTCATCAACACCGCCGCCTGCTCTTTGCAGTCACCACAGAGTCGCTCGCCGCCGACACACTCCTCGTAAACCTCGGTCGCGAGGCCGTCGTCATCGTTCGCCAAGAGGTAGGCATACAGTTCGTAGACGGGACAGTCGTCGGCCTCCCCTCCCAACTCCCGCTGCAACTCGGCGGTTTCACGGCCACCCGTCGTCGCGGATTTGACCTTGTCGTAGCCGTCTTCGGGGTCGTCCAGTAGGCTGATGTGGCTCGCCGGAATCGACGAGGACATTTTGCCGCCCGTCAGGCCGCTCATAAAGCGGTGGTAGATCGAGGAGGGCTGGATGAAGCCGTAGCCGCCGGCGTCGACTTCGACCTCGCGGGCGAGCGCTTCGGCCTCGGTGAAATCGAGTTCGAAGGCGTCGATGTGGCCCTCGTAGACCCGCTTTTCGCCCTCGATTGCGTTGATCATGGCCTCGAAGGCGTCTTCGGGGCCGTGACGGTGGAAAAAGCGAACGCGGGGGCGAACGGGCTCCTTGCCAGCTTCCGAGAGCTTGTTGCATGCCGAGCCGCGAGCCGCCGTCTGTTCGGGATCGACCGCATGTGTTTCGAGCCAGTCGGCAGCGTCCTCACAGCGGACCGTCTCCTCGTCGCCCGCCGATTCGGTGAGCGCTTCGTAGGCGCGACCGATCAACTCGCGTTCGGCAGCGTCGGCCTCGAAACTCGCATAGGCTCGGCTGACTTTGAAAAATCGCATCCGAACCGCCAGGTCACGAGCCAGCCGGACGTGGGGATCTTGGTCGGGACCGACCGGGATGACCGTCGGCTTCGGTTCGTCAACCAACTGCGGGTAGAGCATATCGGCCATCTGGGTGACGACACTCTGCATGTGCGAAACGCTCGTCTCGCCGTCAAAGCCGTAGATCGAGCTGAACTCCGCGAATCGTGCGTTCGAGCCGAGTTCGAACGCGAGATCCTGGAGCTCGCGGTTCTGTGATTGCCGATAGAGCGTTCCCGCTTCGGGGTCGAAGCCGAGTGCAAGCAGGCTCAATAGGTAGCTTTCGGCGTGTTCGTCGATTTCGTCCCAGCTCATGCCGCGAGCCGAGTGGGCTTCGAGATCGGCGATCAGTGCGTAGGCATCTGCGCCCTGTTGTTGGTGCCAGATGATCTCGTCGAAAACGAGCTTGTGGCCGATGTGGGGGTCGCCAGTCGGCATAAAGCCCGAGAGCACGGCCGCCGGCTCGTCGTTTGAAAGAGCTGCGGCGACCGGTTCGTAATCGCGGTGGCCGAAAATAACCCCGCGTCGCATCAGGTAGTGTGGATCGGGAACTGCGGGGAGAATCTCGTCGAAGGCTTCAATGCCGAACTCCTCGAAGAGCTTGCGGTAATCCGCAATCGTTGACGAGCCCCACGGATCGATGGTCGTCGTCTCTGTGCCGCCGTCAGTTGCTGCGGCTGGCGCGTCGCGGGCGGCCGCCTCGGGCCCGCGGGTGGTGCCATCGGTGTCGGTCACGTCCGTCGAGGGAGTTTCGTCGCCAGTCATGGTGTCAGTCGGCTCACCGTGAGCCAGTCTATCTGTTGGTTGGCTCCGGTCAGCGCAAAAACCATTCGTTTCCGGACCCCGCCGGCGAGCCGAACGTCGAGCGAGAGCTCCCGGGGATCGAACGCGTGGTCGGCGTCAACAACCCGGATGAGCCGTTCGGAGTGCGGCAGGTTGTCGACCGATTCGACCGTATCGTAGGTTCGAAAGTCAGCGCCGAATTTGTAGCCGGTTTTCGGAACCACCTGCTGGGCTCGAAGGTCGCGATAGACCGCCAGCCGGCGATCAAAGCGGTCGCCTTCGACGGTGCGGCCACGTTCACAGATCGCCTCGTAACTCGTCTGTTCGACGGCCGTGGTATCGGTATCGTCGGCCGAAGAGCCGGCAGTGTCACTCGTTGGGTCGACATCGACGCTATCGAGTCGGAGGTGGCCGGCGGCCGCCAGTCCAGCGGCCTCGACGAGCGAAAGCTGGACCGCGTTGGCGACGACCGCCTCGCGGCCATCGAGCGGCTGGCCGTAAAAGCCGTGTTCGTAAAACCTGGCGGGCGCATCCCAGACGACAACCCGATCATCGAGCAGCGAGCCGGCGATTGCGTCGGGTGGGGTATAGGTCGTCCCGCCCGCGAAGTCGGGCTCGCCGGTTTCGAGATAGGAGATTTCGCTTTCCTCGTCGACAACAGCCAGCGTCAGTCCCCGAATCGCCTCGGCGGGCAGCGACTCGCGTTCGCCGACGACCATGATTCGGTGCGCTGGCTCGCCGTCGCCGGGCTTGGTGCCACGCGGGTAGACCGTGAGATCGGTTTGTACGCTGTCGTCGGCACCGGGCCAGCCCTCGCGGGCAGGCGAGAGATAAAATCCGCGATCCCGGAGATCCGCATAGACCAGAAATCGGAGCGCAAAGCGGTCGGCGGCTGACGCCGAGACAACAAAGAAGTCTTGAAAACCGAGCCGCTGGCCGGTTCGGTCCTGATCGACTACCACATCGAGATCACCCCGAAAAAGGAGGTGGGCGGCTTCGACCCGCGAGACGCAGATTGCGTTGCCGCCGGCGGGTCTGCCGTAGCCACGGGCATCGTAGAACTGCTGGCGGGCGTTGCCGCCGATCTCGACGACCCCATTGCGAAGCTGTCCGTTCATACCCAGTCGGCGAGCGGAGGGAGGAAAGGCGCTTTGATCCATCCGAGTCAGTGGATGGCCTACTCGGTTCGCCCAGACACTGCAGTCGAACTCGACCGGTCACACTCGCAGGTTCCATCGAGACACCGCTCGCCGGCGGCCGTCCGAAAGCGCGGAAGTCCACAGCCACAGTCGCCGGTCACGACGCCGGTGGGAAACGAAAACGAAGTTTCACACGTTGGGTAGGCGTCACAGCCAAAGAAAATCCGGCCGTCGGGACTCCGTACCCGGAGGGGCTCTCCACAGTCCGGACAGTCGAATTCGCCGTCAAACCGGTCGCGGACGGCCGCCGGCAGCGACTCACAGGCGTAATCGACACAGAGGTCGAAGGTATCACCGCGTTCGACCCGCATCTGGGGAAGCCCGCAGTCGGGACAACAGGACTCGAGAACGGTTGCTCCCGAGGGCAACCCATACCGATCCTCGCAGTCGAGACACTGGACGTCGCCGCGGGTGCGGACGAGTGGCCCCTCACAGGTTGGGCAGTCACCGACGGGAATCCCGGCTTCCGAGACGGGATAGTGTTCGACGCCGGCTGTCGAATGCGAGCGGACGAAGAGCTGTTGACTGTCTGCGTGTGCCCGGAGGCTAAAGCCGTCGGTGTCGTGTTCGATGGTGACGCCATCGGGGCGAGTAAGCCACGCCACCGGCTGGTAGCCATCGGTGTCGTGGACGAGGACGGTTCGGTCGGGTTTGACGAGGATGACGACATCCCCGCGCTGGGTGCGGTCGCGCGTTCCCTCGAAGCTGACGGTGCAGTCGCCGGCGAGGATTCGGGTTTGGTCGGCCATAGCACGGCTGGCCTCCTCATGGGTTCTAAAGCTATGGGCGAGAGTCTTTAGGGAAAGCCGTGGAGTGGTCGAATGTATGACCGACCAATCCGCCGAGGCTGACTCAGCCACTGAGATCACGGCCGTCCTGTTCGATATGGACGGCGTCATCGTCGACTCCGAACGCTACTGGCACGACGAGCAGCCAGAGCATATCTTTCCAGAGACGCTCGAGGGCGACCAGCCGGATCTCGACGAGACGACCGGAATGAACTACAAGGAGATTTACGACTATCTCGAGGCCAACTACGAGACAAAAATCTCCAAAGTCGAATTCATCGACATCTTCGACGAAGTGGCCCAGGACATCTACCGTAACCGGGTCGAACTCCTCGATGGCTTCCACGAGATCCGAAACGAACTCGCCGACCGTGAGGTACCGGTTGCAATCGTCACCTCCTCGCCACCGGCGTGGCACGATATCGTCCTCGATCGTTTTGATATCGAGGTCGATGAAGTCATCAGTGCCGAGCATCTCGATGCCGACGGCAAACCCGAGCCGGATATTTACGAGAAAGCCGCGGAGGCTGTTGGCCGTCCACCGATGGAATGCTTGGTGATCGAGGATTCGAAAAACGGTGTCAAGTCCGCAGAGCGTGCTGGAATGTTCGTCGTCGCCTACCGAACCGAACCGAATTCGGATACCGACCTCTCGGCGGCCGATGTCATCGCTAACGGCCCCGAAGAATTACACGAAGCAATTCTCTCTCAGGCGGGCGGCGACTCGTAAACAGCAGGACGTGTTCGGGTTGATTACCTCGTCGTCGCGTTCGTCCCTTATTGGCCGTTTACGTGGCCGACTGCGTACTGACGAGATACATCCCAACCGCCATCACCACGCCGCCGACGACGAAGCCGGCGCCGAGCGAGTCACCGAAAAAAAGGCTCCCGAGCGCCGCACCGACGACAGGCTGGGCGAAAAAGTAGACGGCCACCGTTCCCGCACCGACGTATTCGAGGCCTTTGTACCAACAGTACCAGGCGGCAGCCGTGCTCACGACGCCCAGATAGACGATCGCGGCGAGAACCGGGAGCGCAAATGACAGTGAGTCGAGGGTGAGCCCACGTAGCGAGAGTTCGAGTGGGACAAACACGGCGAGCATCGGAACCGCGAGCACCGTCGAATACGTCGCCGTTTCGAGCGCTGAATACTGTCGAATCAACGGCTTGCCCCAGACGGTATAGGCCGCCCAGCCAACGCTGGCAACGACGAGCAACGCGATGCCGATGAGACTCCCGGCCCCAATCGTTCGGAGGTCATACTGTCCGGCCAGAACCACAACCGTCCCGGCGAGTGCAACGGCCATTCCGGCCGTCTTCGGGAGTGTGAGCCGTTCACCGAGAACGAGTGCGGCGAGAACCACCGTAAAAACCGGCGTCAAGACGGTGATAAGTGCGCCCTCACTCGCGGTCGTCAGATCGGTACCGACGAACTGCGTTGCCATCGTGAGCGCCACCCAGCCGCCGAGAACAGTGAACGAAAGCCAGTCGTCCCGGCTGAACTGCCGCCGTGGATACCGGTTTCGAACGAGCAGCATGAGCACAGCCGCACCGAGTGTGACCCGAAAAAACGCCAGTGTGACGGGTGGAATCGCGCCAAAGCCCCACTTGCTGACGACGTACATCCCACCCCAGAAGACGGCCGCAAGCAACGGAGCAAGGGCCATCCACTCGCGTCGCCCCATAGTTAGCTGACTGGTTGTATTGCGGACTAATCAATGGGTTGCTTACAGCCAATAGCAATCAGTCCACGTGATAGTGGCTCAGTCTTCGAGAGTTCACGCACAACGAACCGGCTGGATGACTTTCTCACGGACAACATACCTACTCCAGAGAACGCAACGTCGAGTTGGCAACAACAAGCAGGCTGCTGGCACCCATTGCGAGGGCCGCAAATAAGGGGTTGAGTAGGCCAAAGACGGCAAGGGGGATCGCCACCGCGTTGTAAAAGAACGCCCACGCGAGGTTCTGTCGAATGCGGCGGTTGGTGTTGATCGCGATTCGAAACATCGTCGGCACTGCACTGAGATCACCATCGACGACGATCACATCACCTGCATCAGTTGCGAGTTTCGTCCCTGTCGCCAGCGCAATCCCGAGATCAGCGGCTGCAAGCGCGGGCGCGTCGTTACTGCCGTCGCCGATCATTGCCACCCGACCGTCAGATCGGAGCCGCCGAATCGTTTCGGCTTTGGCCTCCGGAGGGACCTCTGCAAACACGTGGTCGACCGCGGGGTGCGTCTCGAACGTGCGGGTTGCCTCGGTGTCGTCGCCAGTGAGGACGACAATTGTGCGCTCGCCATCTGCAAGCGAATCGACGACGCCTTCCCAGTCGGCTTTCGGCTCATCACCGACCGCGATCACGCCCTGGATCGTGTCGTTCCAGCCGACCACGACGGCAACCTCCCCACGACCGGTGATCATCTCGGCATGCTCGCGGCAGTCATCAGGATCGGCCCACGAGTCGAACAGCGATGGGTGGCCAACGACCACCGTACGAGATCCAATGCGGCCACGAACGCCCCTCTCAAGTGTTTCGACGCTGTCGACCACGTGGTCGGCGTCGTGAGCTGTTGGGGACGACCCATCGACCGTCGATGCCAGCGTTCCACCGTCAGCATCCAGTGTGCCGCCATCGGGAGCAACCTCGCGGTTGACCGTGCTATGTGCGGCAGCAGCGACGATTGCGTCCGCAATCGGGTGGGCAGAGGCGCGTTCGAGTGCCGCGGCCGTCGAAAGTACGGTCTCATCTCCGATTGTTTCGGTGACCCGCATCTCGCCGCTAGTGAGCGTCCCCGTTTTATCGAGGGCGATGATGTCCACCTCGGGTGTCTCAAAAATCTCAGGGGAGGCGACGACCACCCCATTCCGGGCGGCAGTCTGAATCCCCTGGGCGACTGCCAGCGGCGTCGCCAACCCTAACGCGCAGGGACATGAGACGATGACGACCGTCAGTCCGAGCAACAACGCGACAGTCAGCGACGCGCCGGTGGCGAGCATGCCTGCAGTGGCCACCACTGAAATAACAAGCACAAGTGGGACGAACACGGTCGCCAGTTTGTCGGCAAAGCGTTGGACGCCCGATGAGGTGCTTTGTATCTCCCAGAGCAGTTCGACGATCCGGTCTAGTGTGCTGTCGGCGTTCTCGCCGGCTCGGATGGTCAACGGCTGGTCGGTGACAACCGTCCCACCACGGACCGGATCGCCCGGGCGTTTCGTTCGCGGGATGGATTCACCGGTGACGAGAGCCTCGTCGATGGCTGCAACACCCGACACAACGTGGCCGTCAACTGGGATTCGCTCGCCCGGACGGACGAGCAGCGGGTCGCCGGAATCGATAGCCAACACGTCGACTGTTGAGCCATCTGGCCGATGGGCCTCGGTGACTTGGATCGCGGTCAGATCAGATAAGAGTTCGGAGGCGCGCTGTTTGATCGCCGACTCATAATAATTGCCTACTGTGACAACGAGGATGATAGCGACAGTGACATCGAAATACAGGTCTGTCCGGCCGAGCCCCATTGCGAGCGTGCTGTAGGCGTACGACCCGACCGCTGCGACGGCGACAAGCAGATCCATATTGGGTTGGCGCGCTCGGAGGCTGACATACGCTCCACGCAGGATCGGATAGCCTGTATAAAAGAGTACAAGCGATGTCAGTAGCCAGATCTGAGTGAACAGATACAATCCATCGAAGCCGCCAAGATCGACCAGCGGCTCGTAGCCAAAGTAGGTCGGATATAAAAACAACACGTACCACAGCATCGTCATCATGCCGAACAGCCCACCCCCAATGAGGAATTTGACGACGGCAACGTCGCCGGCCGTCTCGCGGTTGTCGTTGACCGAGCGTTCGCTGGCAGTGTAACCATACCCAGAAATAAGCTCAGAGAGCGACTCGCTATTGACCACCTCCGGGTCGTACTGGACTTTCAGCGTATCTGTCGCGTAGCTCGCACTGACAGCGCTAATTCCCTTTTTTTGGGTCGCTGTCGACTCCAAGAACGTCTCACAAGTCGCACAATGCATTCCCTCGATGCGGAGATACTGCTGGTCGTAGCTATCGAGATCAACAGTTGAGTCATCCGGGTGGAGACGAGCCCGTGCGTCTTCGACGTCGACCTCACTTGCCGAGACCCCATCCAGTGTGCGGACAACCTCCAGACAGCCACGGCAACAATAACGGCCGTCAACGGCCTCGTCAGTGACGGGTTCGTCGGGTGTAGGCAGCTCACAGAGGGTACAGGAACTCATTCAACGATAGGTGGGCGATGACTCAGGCGTGAGTCGTCTGCTCGTGATCATCGGGGAGCGGGCTAAACAAGAAATACAGCGATAAGGCGATGATAACGACATTGAGGACAGCTATTGAGACGACAAAGTCGGTAGTGGCGGCATAATAGACCATGGCCGGCAACGCGCCCAGACTCAGCAGACTAACACTCCGAGGTGAGACCATTTGTTCGATATACTGAGGCGATCGCATTAATCGGGTAGTCGGATTCTCATACAGTAAGAATGCACAGTCGCCTTTTATTGCATATATCCCACAATACAACCAAGCTATGTCCGGCAAAGAAATAGTCAGAGAAATTGGACACGACGAGTTCGACCCGAAAGGGACGCTTGCACTTATTTTGGTGTATTTTGCGATTCTCGTCGTGATGTGGATATTCATGTACTTTGTTGAGTTCCTCGGCAATGAACTGACTGTTATTGGATAATATGCACATACACGACTACGAAAAAATATGGCTGGTGCTGGCAATGGTACTGATTATCGCCATTATTACGACCGTTACCTACGGTGCGACAGCAGTCGGAATCGGCATGATTTCTGATCAAGAAGAGACTATTGATTCGAATGCACTCGGTGAGGACGATCGGTTTGCAGAGCCACGGGTCGAACAGGTCGATGACAACGAGTATGAAGTCTACGTAATCGCCCGGCAGTTTGTCTTCGAACCGAATCCAATAGAGGTTCCGACCAACAGCCGGGTGACGTTCTACGTCACTTCCCCGGATGTCCTGCATGGATTCCACGTTGAAGGTACCAACGCCAACACGATGGTGATCCCCGGAGAGGTCGCCAAACTCACTGTCGAGCCAAACGAACCTGGCGAGTACGGTATCGTCTGTAACGAGTACTGTGGCTCCGGTCACCACTCGATGGAGGGACTGCTGGTCGTCCATCCTGAAGACGAGTTCGAACTGGACGGTGAGAGCGATGAGTGAACAACTCGAATCCGGTGCGCCAAGCTTCCTTGATCGGTTCCCACAGGAAGCAAAGGTCGTCCGAGCCACGCTCGGCAGCTCATTTGTCGCGCTGTTCCTCGGCGCACTGTTCGGAATCGTCCAGACGCTTCACCGGACGGATATCCTCCGGCTGATGGGCTCGGAGTACTACTATACGGTGTTGACCGCTCACGGCGTGTTGATGGTCGTATCGTTTACCATCTTCTTCCTCGTGGGCATCTACACGTGGGGTGTCGTACGAAGCCTTGACCGGCCGCTCGAAAATATCCGTTATACCTGGACGTGGTACGGTTTGATGGTAGTAGGAACGCTGCTTGCTGTCGTTCCAATTCTCGGTGGCTTCGTCGACACCAGTGATCTGAGTGCGGATGTGCTGTTCACCTTCTATGCACCGATGCAGGCTCACCCGCTGTTTTATGCTGGATTATCGGTCTTTCTCATCGGAACATGGATGGCCGGGGCCGACTGGTTCCGCTCATGGTTTGCATGGAAACAAGAGAATCCCAACGAGCGGATTCCACTCCAGACCTTCATGGCCCTGATTACGATGCTGATGTGGTATATCGCCTCAATCGGCATCACCATCGCCGTCGTGGGAATGTTGTTACCGTGGTCTCTCGGGCTGTTCAACGATATTAACGCGCTACTTACCCGGACGCTGTTTTGGTTCTGGGGCCATCCGGTGGTCTACTTCTGGTTGATGCCCGCCTACATGCTGTGGTACACCGTCCTGCCGACGATTTCGGGCGGCCGACTGTTCAGCGACCCACTTGCACGAGTGGTTTTCGTCTTGTTCCTCTTGTTGTCGACACCAGTCGGCATCCACCACCAGTATCTCGATCCGGGTATCTCGGAGGGGTTCAAAGTAATCGCAATGACGAACACGATGTTCCTGCTATTGCCGAGTCTGCTGACGGCCTTTACTGTAGTCGCCAGTATGGAACACGGAGCCCGTCAACGCGGCGGTACCGGACTGTTTGGCTGGCTGCGTGCACTACCATGGCGTAACCCAGCATTCACTGGCATGACACTCGCGGGACTGATGTTCGCCGCTGGCGGCTTCAGCGGGATGATCAATGCCGGTCTCAACATCAACTATCTCGTTCACAACACGCTATGGGTTCCCGGTCACTTCCATCTCACCGTTGGCACCGCGGTCGCGTTGACGTTTATGGCCGCCAGCTACTGGCTGTGGCCGCAGCTTACCAACCGACAGCTATACAGCCGGCCCATCGCGCTTGCGCAGGTTATTCTCTGGTTCGTCGGCATGGCGCTGATGTCGAATGCAATGCACGTCGCCGGCCTCTTTGGGGTGCCACGACGGACAGCCGAACCGCAGTACGAAGGCTTTGATTTCATTCCGTCCTTTGGTTCGATAGCCGAGTTCGATCTTCAGTTGGCTATCGGCGGGACGCTGCTGACGATTTCAGCGATCATGTTTGTGGTCAACATTGGACTGAGCAACGGCACGCCCAAGCTACGTGGGCTCGGCGAGCCGCTCTCGGAGCCGCTTTCGGGCCCTGATGACTCGCCGGAGGTTCTCGACAACCTCAAACTCTGGATCGCTATCGCACTCGTATTGGTCGTACTGGCCTACACGTTGCCGTTGGCGAGCATCATTGACCGTGGCGGCATCTTCGGCCCAGGCGTCGATCCCGTACCAATGCTCATAGAGCCGCTTCTCGCACACGTAGAGACCGCATTCGGTGAGTCGACGCTCGGTCGGCTCGCGGCCATGGTGGGAGGTATCCAGATATGAGCGAGACCTCACAGGCTGGTATCCTACTGGGGAGTGCGGTACTATTCGTGATCATTTGGGAGATCCGGAGCGTCCTTGGGATACTAGCTGGCTTCGACACTCATCCCGTAATCTACGGACTGGCGACGCTGACAGTCGTTGGCCTCGTTGCCATCGGCCTCAATCTCGGGTTGATCCACTTCGGTGACACCGTCGACGAAACCAACTAATGGCCACCAACTACCGACTCTCGCCTCTGGAGTTCGCCGTTGGGAGTGGCGTACTCGTCGTCACCGTTCTGGTGGCCGCCACCGCTAGCTACCTATCAGTCCAACAGCCGACACTCACTGACAGCCGTATGCTATTGTATCCGACCGTTTGGGCGACTGTCAGCGTCGTTTCGGCGGTCTGGGTCGGCCGAACGGTTCGAGTTCGACCGCGCCGGTGGCTCGGGGTGACCGTTGGGGTCAGCTACACGCTCGCGTTACTCTGGTTGAGCGGGACTCTCGGTATATCAACCGGAGCCCAGGAGAGTCAACTAGTGTTGAGTCTCCCCGGCTGGGGACCGATTTTACTGTACGATAACGGGCTGATCAGCCTTTCTGTAGTGCCGTTTAAATTGGTTGCATACCTCGCGTTGGGCTACATTGTTGCTGTACTTGTCGCGGCTGCCGGCTCCGTGCGGACGGCTGCAGTTGGAATGGCCTCGTGTGCAAGCTGTGCGGCCCCGGTGTTACTCGCAGTCGCCGGGCTGTTCGGCGGCACACAGGCGACCACAATGGTAGCCTCGATGGGGTACGACCTCGCAACTGTCATCATAGTAGCCACGTTCGGCCTACTGGTCCGTGCGGCCCACAAAACGACCGAAGCCTGCGGGATTCCGGATGTGAAGACCGAATGAACCGTCGTCGATTGCTTGCAGGACTCACAGGCGTCAGTATCGTCGGTGCCGGCTGGGGAGTTTCCTCAGGCGTGCTATCGACGGACGATTCGGAACATGTACTCGACGAGCGTGTTGAGACGATCGAAGCGCCCGGAAGCGCGGCCAGCGAGCAGTCGATTCCAGCGGGCGTACCGCTGCTCGTTGATTTCATGTCTGTGACGTGTTCGGTCTGTAGCGACTCGATGCCCATGTTGGTCGATACGTACGAAGTGTACGGCTCGGTGGTTTCGTTTCTGTCGCTGTCGACTGATCCGGTCGGCTTTTCAGTTGAAAAATCGACGCTGGCTGAGTGGTGGGCCGACCACAACGGCCAGTGGTCACTCGGCGTCGACCCGCAGTTGTCGGTGACACAGGCAATGGATGTGAGCGCGGTGCCGACAACAGTGGCAGTCGACGCTCGCGGCGAAATCGTAGGCCGACTGCGTGGAAAGAAAACCGAAACGGAGCTCACAGCGTTACTTGAACGAGTGGTCGACAGTTCATAACCGCAGACTAATACGAATTCGCTCGTTTGCCGGAAGTAGCCATTTCAAGAGCTATATCTGTCGATAGCGAAGGAGTCCGGTCGTCAGAATCAACGAGCCAACGAGCCAGCCCAGTAATCCAAGCGCACTCCAACGGGCGGCCGCATAGCCACTATCAACGCCAGCGGCAACGCCGATGACCGTCTCGAAAACCAATCCCCTGTACGCACTGTTCGGAACGGTCGCCAGCGCACCGAACAGCGATTCGGTGGTGAGCCAGTCATCTGTTAACCCGACGAGGACGAGTGCATCGCCACCACCGACAACCAACAGCACCGCGCCAGCAGCCGATGCAAGGGCAACCTGCGTCGACCGCGCGAGCACTGAGGCAAACATAACAACAGCCAGGATAGTTAGTCCGAACAGCACTGTCAGGACAATAAATCGGCCGAATAAAACCGGCGAGTCGACGCCACTGTGGATCGCATAGATACCGGTATCCGGTCCGGAAAAAAAGGCAATGAGAATCGCGGTGCTGAGCAATCCACCGATCAACATTGCAGAAAGCGCGACCGCTCGACCGACATAGATCGCACTGACGTACGCCCACGCTGGCACATCGTAGCTGTCGAGCACCGCCAGTTCGCCGCGTTCGAGGTCGGCCACTACGCTCCGATAGCCCACTGCAATCGCAACCGCCGGTACGAGGAGTTCGAGTGGCAACAACAGATCAACGACGGCGGGTAGATACCCGGATTGGCCGCCACCGCCGCCGGCGACGAGCACGAGGAGTAATCCCCAAACGCCGAGGGCGACCAGCAGATAGACCCGCGTGCGGACGATCGTCCGAAGCTCGCGGATGAGCAGCGCCCAAAACTGTGTTCGCGATGAGTTCATCGCTCCTCCCCGTGGTGAACTACAGCGTCGTAAACCTCCCACAGTGAGTCAGTCTCAGTTTCGGCCATGAGATCGCCTGGGCTGCCGTCTGCGGCAATCGTTCCGTTATGGACGACTACCACTCGGTCAACGAACCGCTCGACGAGCCCAAGGTCGTGGGAACTCACCACGACCGCGGTGCCGTCGGCCGCGCGGTCAGCCAGGATCTCGAACGTGCGGGTCGCCATGCTCGGATCCAGCCCGCTTGCAGGTTCGTCGAACACCACGACGGGCGGCTCGCCGACGAGCGACTGGGCGATGCCAAGCAGTCGACGCATTCCTCCAGAAAGGGCCTCAACCCGCCGATCGGCCGCTGCGGCGAGTCCAACGCGGGCGAGCGCGGCGGTCGGCTCGACAGAACGGCCGAGCAGCGAGCCGTAGAACTCTAGCGTTTCAGCCGCGGTGAACTGCGGTCGAAATGAGGGCTGCTGAGGTAGATAGCCGATCGGCCGGTCTACCGACGGTCCCGTGTAGCTCACGGTTCCTTTGGTTGGGGTGAGTTGGCCCAACAAGATCCGCAGCAGGGTAGTTTTGCCAGTCCCGTTGGGGCCGACAACAGCGGTCACTGCGCCGGATGGAATCTCGATGCCGACGTCAGTGAGTACCGAAAGCTTGCCGTATCGGTGGCTGATTCCGGTTGTCGAGAGAACGGTCTCGGTAGTTGGGGACGTCTCGTCTTGTGGTGGTTCGGTGGGTATCGATGCGGATTTAGTCATCGTATGTTGTGGTCATGGTTGGCTAGAGTGCGCCGATACCGCCCTCAACAACGCGTTCGGCCGCCGCATAGCGGTCGGAGTTTTGGGGTTCGGGCTGTGGGTACGGGTCGAGTAGACTGCCCGAGCGTAATCCCGGTGTCGAGCCCTGCAAGGCCCGCAGTCCCTGGTTGACAGGCGATTCGGCGACCGTGTAGTGGACCGGCGATCGATGGAGTTGGCCGTCGACGACATCAGTCGGCAGATACGACCGCGGTGAGTCAGCGTCCGTTCCGTAGGCCCCTTCCCAGTAGTTGCCCTGGGTGCCGTCAGCCCACACGCGGAGTGGGCCCGCGCTGGCTCCCGCGTGGTTATCGTTGTCAACGAAGTCGTTGCTGTGGACGGTACTGGTCGCCAATACCGAGCCTGTCCGCATTCCGTTGGTGTTGTTACGGACGACGTTGTGTTCGTACAGCGACGACACCGCGGTTGTTGTGATGCCGACCCGACTGTCGACCGCGATGTTGTGAGCGATATACGAATACGAGCCGGCGGTCGAAATCCCATTCGACGTGTTTGCGACCACGTTGTTCACGACCGCGTTGCGCGCCGGCGATGTCATGATCGTAATCCCGCCGAACTCGTGGTCAGCAAATCGATTATCGTCGATGAGGCTATCGGACGTGTGCATCAGGTGGATGCCATAGCGGCCGTCGCGGAATTCGTTGTTCCGGATGATCGTCTCACCGGAGCGGTGGAGATAGATCCCGTCTCGGCCCGACCTAAAGGTTGAATCTTCAATGACTGCTGGCGAGCGCATCGCCATCACGCCCATAAAACCGTCGCGCCAAGTGTCTGGTCCCTTAACGGTTACGTTGGTGACGACCGAATCAGGGCTATCCCGAAGGAGGATTCCGTTCGCCTCCGTCTCGGGAATCGTTACAGCCGAAAGATACGTCCCTGAGACGTCGACGGCTGCGATACCGGCATCACCGTGGCCGTAGCCCAACTCGATGTTGGCATCCCACTCTTCGTTAGTGACTGCATCCGGATCACGACTCTCGTTGCCGATACCAGTGATTGTCAGCCCCTCGATGGCGACGTTGTCGGCGTTAATTCGAACCGTCGACCCCTCGCCGTCGCCCGCAACGGTCGCACCGTGCGCCCGGATCGTCACAGAGCTGTTGATCTCAACGGGACCGTCGTAACTGCCTGGAGCCAACACGACCGTCGACTTGGCAGGCGCGCTGTCGAGTTCGGTCTGTAGGTTGTCATCGGGCGTGAGTTCACGCGAGACATCCCGATCCAGCAGGCGTCGGACGTTGTCGACGCGCCGATCAGCATCTTCTCGCTGGGTGTCGACCTGCTGGCGGACAAGCGCGGCGTCATCGACGGATCCGAAGGATTGCTCATGCAGTTTGTCCCAGCCCATCACCGACCCGCCGTGTTCGTCGGCGAAATCAGCGGCGGCCTGCTGGTCAGCGAACGGCACCGTCACCGTACCTGCGGGGGTTTCGGCCGCGCTGTTGACGACATAGACGGCGTTGTCAGCCCGCTCCCAGTCCGGCCAACTGTCGGTTTCGATCTGGCCGTCTTCGAGTTCAATCCCGGTGTCGTCGTAGGTCGTCACATAGCTTACAAGCGGGTAGCCGAACTGCTGTTGACGGGAAGCGTCGTCCATCGACTCGACGGCGGTTTCGATACCATAGTACCCAATAACATACTGATATTGTGAGTAGAATACTTGCGCACGCGGGACCGACGCATCCGAGTCGATGGTCGCGGTGTCTTCGGATGCAAAGCCGATAGATCGAGTGTCCTCGAAGGCGACTGGTTCGGGCACGGAGGCATCAATGTCGACGACGAACAGGCCGGTGGAAACGAGCACACAGACGACGAACACGCCAACTGCAACCTGTTTGCCCCGAGAGAGATTGCCTCCGGTGAGTTCCATACAGTCTGAGGTATGCCGCAAGCCGGATTAGCCTCTCTGGTACGGTTCTCGACAGCTAGCACGAGAGTAGACATCGGAACCAACACGCTTAGACATCTTCAGATAGTATAGTACGTAATATGCAAGTTCGAGTGTCAAAATAAATGTTCACAGAACTCCCGATTGCCGTCGGTGCGGGCGCGGCAACATTTTTTTCGCCGTGTGCCTACGCGCTGTTGCCAGGTTACATTGGTATGTATCTGAGCGACGGCAAAGGGACGCTCATTGACGATGGCTTACGTGGGTTGGCTGCCGCGGTGGGCGTGCTGGCCGTCGTTGCAGTGACAATCGGGGCTGTCGCGCTTGTTGGGGAGGCTCTCCAGCCGTGGTTGGTCCGAATCGAGCCACTGACCGGGGTCGCACTCGTGGTGTTTGGCCTCACACTACTCGGTGGGTCGACGTGGGGGTGGCATCTCCCGTTGCCGGACCAGCGACCCGGGCTGGTTGGTTTTGGTGTCTTCGGGGCTGTCTACGCGGTCGCCGCGGTGGGCTGTGTCGCACCGTTATTTTTCGGGCTCACACTCGGCGTGTTGGGAGCAGGCCCGATGCAGGTGGCAGTCGTACTCGGTACCTACGGAGCGACAATTGCAGCGTTGCTGTTGGGTGTGACCGTCGCCATCGGAGTGGGATATGAGGTCGTGGACCTCAAACTCGCCCGGCTCTCGGTTGTCGGCCAGAAACTCGGCGGTGTGGTGTTGATCGCCGCCGGCGTCGTCCAAATTGGGCTGACGATCTGAGCAAAAAAGCGGAGAAATCAGGATCGAATCGAGTCGACCAACTCGCGGTCGACATCGCTTGCGGCCTGTACGTCGCCGCCGTACTCCGCGGCGAACGCTTCGGCGTCTGACGCCTCGGTAAAGGGAATGAGATCCGGTCCCATCGCGCCGATCACGTCGCTTGCGACCACAACGGACAGGTCGGCCTCATCACGATACTCCTCGGCCGCGAGATGTGCCGAAACCGAGGGCTCGTCGCCGTCGTCGACCGAATACTCGACGGCACTGTAATCAGTGAGATAGGTGATAATTGGCGTCTCGCCGTCGTCTTCGCGATCGAAGCGGTAGCTGTAGGTACAGGTGCCGCTGCAGAACCACGCCGGGCCCTCGCGGTCGGGTGGGTGGTCCTCGAAAAAAACCTGACCGGTCGGGCCGGGATGTTGCTCGATGACCATACCACACTGATCGCAGGCCTGGCCGTCGTCGAGGCTAACGGCCGCAGGTGTCTCACGGTCTCGGTCGCCCAGACAGCCCGCAAGCCTGACAGTAAAGCCGCCACCAACGGCTGTCAATACGGCTCGTCGATCCGTCGTCGCGTCTCTCTCGAATCTCATACACGAAGTAAGCAGACAAACAAAGTAACCTGTCTGGTACAGGTTTCGAAGCCACAGTGTACCGATTCGATAGACATACCAGAGGCTACATTGTAGTCGGATAATATTGTACACCAAATGCAACGTCGAAGCTATCTCGGTGCCCTTACTGCGGTGGGTACGACCGGGGCGATAGCGGGCTGTCTGGGTGGGGTGTTCGAGTCGGGGCCCGAATCGGTCGTTCTCGGCGAGCCAAGCGATCAAGGGGCCGAAAGCAGCGCGCTGGCGTACCCGGCCTACGGCGAGCCGTTTCCCGACGTTAGCCTCCCGAAAGCGTTCGATGACACAGTCTTGGAGTCGGCTGACGTCGACGTACCCGCCTTATATACCGCCTTCTACGCCTTCTGTCCGGCAGAATGTATCCTCCTGATGAATTCGATGGGCAACGTCCAGGCCGAACTCGATGCACGTGGACTGCTGGATTCGGTCCTATTGGTCGGAATCACGTTCGACCCCGAGCGAGATACGCCGGACGAACTCGAGGCCAACGCCGCCGACAGTGGCATTGATCATACCCACGACAGTTGGCAGTATCTCCGGCCTGAAGACGACGAGCAGGCCAAACGGGTCGTCGACGAACAGCTCGGCATTGGCTTCGAACAGGTCCGCGCCGAGGGCGAGGAAGCCTACGACTACAACCATGTGACGGTGACATTTCTCGTCAACACCGACGGCGTCGTCGAGCGCGCCTACCGTGGCGAACCACTCGACGTCGAGCGCGTTGTCGACGATTTTGAAACGGTGTTGGCAGCCTCCAACTGAGTTGCACTGATGGAACTCATCCAGCATACCTGTACGGCACCCGAAGGCGCAGGCACACTCGGTGGCGAAGCCGTCGGACTCGGTGTATTTTTGCTGATCGGGCTGTTCGGCGGAGCCCACTGTCTGGGGATGTGTGGTCCGCTGGTGACGACGTACGCCGACCGCATGGACCAGCAGTCGAGTGGGCCGGCCGACCGACTGTCGGTCGGAATGGTCAGCCAACACGGCCTGTTTAATCTGGGCCGAACGGTGAGCTACGCATTGATCGGTGGGCTGTTCGGGCTGGCCGGTTCGGTCGTGTTCGTCTCGGCCGAGCAGTTAACGACGCTGCTGCGGGAACTCAACATCGTCGTCGGCTTCGTCATCGGTGTGCTGATTATCGCCGCGGGGGTCCACTACCTGCTGCGTGGCAGTGCCATGTCGCTCCCGGGCGAGTCATTATTTCGACCCGTCACCCATACCGTCCAGCGACATCTCACCGCGCGGGTCGACAACTACGTCGGCAACCACCGAATCGTCGCACTCGGCGGGCTCCACGGATTGTTGCCGTGTCCGCTGTTGTATCCGGCGTTTTTATACGCCTTTGTTCAGGCTTCGCCGGCGGGTGGAGCCGCCGCGCTGGCCGTCCTGGGGCTTGGGACGATCCCCTCGCTGTTTTTGTACGGCACCCTGTTTCAGTCGCTATCGACAGGCAGGCGTATCAAACTTCACCGCGTGCTCGGCGTAGCGTTCATCCTGCTGGGGTACATTCCGCTCCAGCACGCGCTGATGTTGATGGGTGTACATCTCCCGCACCCGCCGATCCCGTTTTACCAACCGCTATAGAGCGTTTTTGCACAGTGAGAAACCCCATTCTCATTTATAGGATCAGCATGGTAACTGACTGCTATGACACAAAAAGAGACGCTTGTTGATCAAAATGCAGCGGTTGAGATGATCTTTCGACTGATTAGTGTCGCACTTGTCGGGCTATCGGTGGTTCTCATAGCCGCTGCCGTCTGGTTCACCATTGGGCCAATACTCGCAAGTGGTGTCAATCCGATTGCACTTGGGACCGTTGTTTTTACTGTTGCAGCCGCGATCGTATTTAAAAAGACCGCAGACATTACGAGTCGCAAATCAATCTCCAAACGGTAAGTTCCAAGCAAAAATCAATTGCGAACACTACGCTACTGCAACCGACCGGCTCGCGCGAACCGGCGGCAATGGAAGATCAGGAAACGTGACTTCAACAGTATATTCGAGGTTTTCACTCGCGCCAAACACCCCAATAGGAACCGCCGACGACCCCGAAAGATAACACCGTTTTTCGTTCATTTCGACACCGTTGACCGTCACGCGGATGCCGACAGTGGCACTCCCAGCGGTGGTTGAAACGGTGATTTCGCACATCTCGTTTTCACCGCGAGCGATTTCGGTTGGAAAGTCGCCCCAGTCGACGTCGATCTGTGGCAGATTGCGGGCCGATTTGATGATCCGCTCGGCGACACCGGCGGTCAGTCCCGCCCGGGTGAGTTCGTCGACGCCGGCGTCAATCACCGCCGCAGGGGTCGTAATTCCGCCCTGTGCGAGCGTTTCGGCCCGGCCCGAGCCAACGCCATCGATCGCCGTTAGCGCAACCGCGTCACGGGAGACGCCGTGTTCGACGCGGGCTTCGATCCGACAGAGGAGATTTGCGGCCCGCGGGCCGGCAAATCGGTCGGCAAACTCGTTTAGTGCGGCCAACAGACGCAGGGCGTTCTGTTTGATCACCCACGCATCGCTGCGGAGCGCCGAGGGAATCCGGTCGTCCATGCTCGCCTGTAAGATGGCGAATACTTTCCGGTGGCCGTTTTCGAGGCTCGTGTTAGTTCCCCGAAGCACCTCGTCGATGGCATCGGTTTCAGCCTGCCGCGCCGAGACACTGTCGAACTCCTCGGCGCTGGCGACCGCTTCGAGGACGTCGTCGACGCTGATCTGTTCGCGTTGGGCAAGCCGGCTAAATCGGGCGGCCGTCGGCAGCCGAAGATAGTATTTCGAGGCGAGCGTTCCAAGCGTCGTTGCTTCGACCCCGAGATCGGTGTCGGTTTCGACAAAGCCGCGCTCGACGAGCGTCTGCAACGTCGAACGAATCCGCTCGCGTAGGCCGTCGAGGTCGTAGGCGTCGGGCTCCGAATGGGCTCGTTGGTAGTAGAAGGTTGTTTCGAGCCAGCCCATCACGTCATCGAGGTCCTGAATCGTCCCCATGGCGATCTCGGCGTTGAGATGCGAGTCAATATCCTCGGCCAAGCGGGATTCGATTTCTTTGCCCTCTTTGAGCAGTCGCCGGTACTTCTCGGCGTCCGAGTAGTCGCAGACGACCCAGCCGTAGCCGACGTCGTCATACCCAGGTCGACCCGCACGGCCGAGCATCTGGAGGATATCGAGCGGGCTGATGTCGACCTCGCCCTCGAGCGGATCGTGATATTTCGTATCGCGGATGACGACACAGCGCGCCGGGAGATTAACACCCCACGCGAGTGTGGAGGTCGAAAACAGCAGTTGGATTTTCCCTTCTTTGAACCACTGTTCAACCTTGTTGCGGTCGTCTTTGGCGAGCCCAGCGTGGTGAAAGCCAACCCCGTCAGGAACGCCCTTGCGGAGGCTGTCGTTGCTCAGGGCTTTGGCCTCGTTGTGGAAGTCGTACTCGCCGCGAGCACCCATCGGAATGTCTCGTTCGGCGATTTCGTCGCGGGATTTGGCCGCAGCCATCACCGTATCCTGTCGTGAGGAGACGAAGACGAGCGCCTGGCCACCCTCGCGAATGTGGGGCTCTGCGAGGTCGAGCGTCCGGTAGAGCCGTCGGTATTTGTCGGCAAAGGCGTTGTCGCCGTGGCTGTAGGTCTGGACGTCCGCATGCAGGTCAACCGGCCGGTAGTCGTCGCCGAACTCGAAGGTCGACTCCGGTCGGGCATCGAGCCAGCCGGCGACGTCCTCGATGTTCGGCATCGTCGCCGACAGCGCAACAATCCGGGGATCACAGAGTCGTCGAAGCCGTGAGACGGTCGCTTCAAGCACCCCGCCGCGGCCGTCCGAGTCGAGCAGGTGGACCTCGTCGATGATGACGCAGTCGACGCCGGTGATAAACGAATACCGTGGCGAGTCGTGTTTCCGGGTCGCCGAATCGGTTTTTTCCGGCGTCATCACCAGAATATCGGCGCGTTCGGCGCGCCGCGGGTTGAGATCGCGTTCGCCGGTGACGACGTACACCGAGTAGCCGAGTTCCTCAAACCGCGCCCATTCGGCTTCTTTTTCGTTTGTCAACGCGCGCATGGGCGCGATGAAGAGTGCGGTTCCCTCGTCGCGCAGACACCGGCAGATCGCCAGTTCGGCCAGTGCCGTCTTGCCCGAGGCGGTCGGCGCGCTGGCGACAACGTTGTCACTGCCATCTAAGATCGCGGGCAGTGCCTCGCGTTGCATCCGGTTGAACTCCGAAAAGCCGAAGGCGGCAGCGAAATCGGGGACGGCGTCGACGACCTTCACTCCGTCTCACCGGCAGTGAGCCTCATTGGTTTGTGTCGGGGCGCGATTGATGAAAGGCGTTTCCTTCCGGCTGACCGATGCGGAAGTCCCAAGACAACACGTTGATCCGCACGTTTTTGCTGCCGGCGATGGAACCACTGTGTATGCAACGCCGGCGACGCAAGCCCGACTGGCTCAAGATGCGGCCACCCTCCGGGCAGCGCTTTGCGGACATCAAGTCGACGCTCCGCGAGCGGAACCTCCACACCGTCTGCGAAGAGGCCAACTGTCCAAATCTCGGAGATTGCTGGTCGGGCCGCGATGGCCCAGGGACGGCGACGTTCATGCTGATGGGCGATCGCTGCTCGCGGGGCTGTAACTTCTGTGATGTCCAGACGGGCGGGATGGAGCCGCTCGACCCCGACGAGCCGGCGAACGTCGCCGACGCGGTCGCCGAAATCGGGCTCGAGTACGTCGTACTGACGTCGGTCGACCGCGACGACCTCCCGGACCAAGGTGCAGGGCACTTCGCCCAGACCATTCGGGAGATCAAGCAACGCGATCCCTCGATCCTGGTCGAGGTGCTTATCCCGGATTTTCAGGGCGAACCCGAGCTCGTCCGAAAAATCATTCGCGCCGAGCCGGATGTGATCGCGCACAATATCGAGACCGTCGAGCGCCTCCAGTGGCCAGTGCGGGATCGACGGGCGACCTACGAACAGAGTCTCGATGTGCTCCAGCAGGTGGACCGCGAGTCCGACATCTACACGAAAACGAGTCTGATGCTCGGATTGGGCGAGTACGACCACGAAATTTATCAGACGCTGTCGGATCTACGGAACGTCTCGGTCGATATCGTCACTCTCGGGCAGTATCTCCAGCCCTCGCTATCGCACCTCGATGTCTTCGAATACGTTCACCCCGATGCCTTCGAGACATGGGCTGCGGTCGCCGAAGCGGAACTCGACTTTTTGTACTGTGCGTCGGGACCGATGGTCCGATCGTCGTACAAGGCGGGTGAGCTTTTTGTCGACGCGCTCCTGCGAGACGGACAGAGCGTTGCGGACGCCAGAGCCACGGCGGCGGCCGCGGAGTAAACTCCACAACGCCTTTGATTCGAGAGCACCGAACCCCGGTATGGTCAACGCAAAAACAATCTTGAAAGGCGTGGGAATTCTGATTCTTGCGCTCGTGCTGATCCGGCTGGCCCTCTGGCTGCTCGGCGTCGTCGTCACCGCCGTGTTTTGGGCGATTCAGACCGCCCTTATGTTGCTGTTTCTGGGCCTCTTCCTGTACGGCGTCTACTGGGCATACACGAAGTTCACGTCGGATTCGAAAGGCAGCTCGCGCGAACGCGAGAAAGTCTTCGAGCGGTAACGCATCCGAGCATTCAATAGATTCCTCCCAAGAGCCGCCGGGACCAGTGGTCGTATCCCGGTGGTCGACAAGAAACACCCATGGTAGCGACAGCGTTTGAACTCCCGGAGATTGAGGACGGCGACGAGGTCGAACTCGCCGCCTGGCTCGTCGAGGTCGGCGAGTCGGTCACCGAAGGTCAGCCGATTGCCGAGGTCGAAACCGAAAAATCCGTCATCGAGATTGAGGCCCCCTACGACGGCACCGTGAACGAACTCCTCGTCGAGGAGTGGACAACGGTCACCGTTGGCGAGGAGATCGCCGTCTTCGAGGTCGAGAAAGCCGCTCTCGACGGCGAGACGGGGGCAACCGACGATGCACCAGCCGACACCGAGGAACCAGCCGACACCGAAGAGCCGCCCGAAATCGGCGCACCCGAGGGTCGGGTGTTCGCGCCGCCGCGCGTTCGCCGGCTGGCGCGGGAGTTGGGCGTCGACATTGCGACTCTCGAAGGAACGGATGAACACGGCCGGATTACCGAACAGGACGTCCGTGAGGCGGCCAAAGCCGATACTGCCGACCGCGAAAGTGGCGATAGCGGGCCGAAGCCCTTCACCCCGAGCGGGAAATCGGCCGTCTCAAAACGCGACGAGACGACCGGGGGAACCCAAGCGACCGCCAGCGGGGACGCCAGTGGCCCTGGCGCGCAGTTCGCCGCCTACGACACCTTGACCGTCGATCAAGTAGTCGATCTCACGGAAACGCTCGAAGCCGACGCCAGAGCAGCGGGTGTCGAGTTAGGACTGCTGCCGATCGTTCTCAAAGCGCTCTCGCGTGCGGTCGCGGAAGTCGAAATCGGCGTCGATACTGTCCATGTCGGCATCGGCGTGCGAACCGACGACGGTCTCGTCGTCCCAGTTGTTCGGGATCTCGACGAAAAGACGCTGCTCGCGGTTGCCGAGGAGACGGCCGAGCGAGTCGAGCAGGTCGATGTCGGCGAGTTCGATGCTGGCGAGCCCGGCGAGCCGACCGTCGTCGTCACCGAACCCGGCGCACTCGGTGAGGGCCATTCGACGCCGCCACTTGGCGGGGCATCCATCGCTGTGGGGCTTGGTGCGCTCGAACACCGCCCAGTCGTTGAGGCGGGCGCAGTCGTCGCCCGCGAAACCCTGCCGGTCTCGTTGGTGGTCGACAGCGATGCCGTGAGCCCGGCCAACGGGGCGGCGGTGCTGACCCGCCTTCTTGCATTTCTCGAAGAGCCGAATCGACTGCTGTTGGAGTCGAAATAACAACACCAATCAGCGGTAGCGTTTTTGTATACGAGTCCGTATGCAGCACATGAGCAAAAGCATTCGAGTGACAGAAGAAACGCATGCGACGCTCGAATCGTTAAAAGGGGACGACGAGACGTTTGATGAAGTCATTGCCACCCTGCTAAAAGCGCGTCGGGAGACGATCCGAGACGGTGCGGGACTGTGGGAAGGAACAGACGCCCCACACAATGCACGAGCGGCCCGGAAGTCACTGAAACAGGATGTCGGGCCGCAATGACACTCTACGATAGTAGCGTTATTATTGAGTATTTGGCGGGAAACACAACGGTTATTGACTATATCAGTGCTCACAGTTACGAAACCGCACGCGTGGTACCGCTCGTGCTGTTCGAAGTCTACCAGGGAGAGGTTTTTTAAACAAGACTCCGCAGATTTTGCTGCCGTCGACGATGCTCTCTCATGGGTGAGTGTTATCGAGACAACAAGAGACATCGCTCGTGCTGCAGGAGAGCTACAAAGCGAACTACGAGCGCGTGGAACGCCACTCTCGGCACGCGATGCATTCATTGCCGGTGCAGCGTACGCACGTGGCGAACGGCTTGTCGTCGCTGATTCGGATTTCGATGTTTCAGGAATCGAGGACTTCCTCGTCGTCGAGTATCTCTAACTCCCAAAGGCCGGGATTTTACCCCGGCGGGTTGAACGGCCTGTATGACCGAACCTGACACCGACCTCCTGATTATCGGCGCGGGGCCGGGCGGCTACGTCGCCGCCATCCGTGCCGCACAGAACGGACTCGACGTGACGCTCGTCGAGCGAGAGGCCTACGGCGGGACCTGTCTCAACACGGGCTGTATCCCCTCGAAAGCCTATATTACGGCGACCGACATCGCCCACGATGCCGAGAACGCCGAGGTCATGGGAATCAGCGCGAATCCCGAGATCGACCTGTCGACGATGTGCGAGTGGAAAAACGGCGTTGTCGACCAGCTAACCGGCGGCGTCGAAAAGCTCTGTAAGGCGAACGGTGTCAGCCTGATCGAAGCGACCGCCCGGTTCGTTGACGACCAGACAGTTGAACTCGATCACGCAGACGACAGCGAGGGAGACACTGAAGGCGACAGCGAGCCCGAGACGATCACGTTCGAACACGCCATCATCGCCACCGGGTCGCGGCCGATTCAGATTCCCGGCTTCGACTTCGACGACGAGGCCGTCTGGAGTTCGACCGATGCGCTGGCGGCCACCGAGATTCCCGACCGACTGGTCGTTGTCGGCGGCGGCTACATCGGCATGGAGCTCTCGACCGTCTTCGCCAAACTCGGAACCGAAGTCACCGTTATCGAGATGCTCGAGGATATCTTACCAACCTACGGGAGCGACGTGACCCGACTGATTCGCTCGCGGGCCGAAGAGTTGGGGATCGAGTTCCACTTCGGCGAGGGCGCGAGCGGCTGGGAGCCAGCTGACGACGGCGACGGAATCGTTGTCACGAGCGAAACAGAAGACGGCGAGCAGTCGAGCTACGGGGCTGACCAGGTCATGGTTGCGGTCGGCCGGTCGCCCGTCACCGACACCCTCGACCTCGAGAACGCGGGCGTCGAGGTCAACGACCGCGGAATCATTCCGACGGACGACCGGATGCGGACGAACGTCGACCACATCTTTGCTGTTGGCGACGTTGCAGGCGACCCGATGTTAGCGCATGCGGCCTCGAAAGAGGGCATCGTTGCCGCTGAAGTCGCCGCTGGCGAGCCGGCTGCACTGGACGTCCAGGCGGTTCCCGCGGCGGTCTTTACCGACCCCGAGGTCGCGACCGTCGGGATGACCGAGAGCGAGGCCACTGAGGCGGGCTTCGCGCCAGTCGTCGGCGAAATGCCGTTCCGTGCCTCCGGTCGGGCCCTGACAATCGGCGAGACGGACGGGTTCGTCACAATCGTTGCCGACGAGGAGACCGGCTTCGTCCTCGGTGGCAAGATTGTCGGCCCCGAAGCTTCCGAGCTCATCGCCGAAATCACGCTTGCAATCGAACTGGGAGCAACGCTCGAAGACATTGGGTCGACCGTTCACACCCACCCGACGCTTGCGGAAGCCGTGATGGAGGCCGCCGAAAACGCCGAGGGGCAGGCGATTCATACGCTCAACCGGTAGCCAGACGGCGTCCGGTGAACCCCTTTGTTTCGTGTCCACGAGCCACACTGTTCAGCCGATGATGACCCCTTTGTTTCGTCTGCAAAATCCTGACATTCACAATATTGTTCATCGGCGAGTGGCTTAACACGGACTACTGAGAGACATACCGTATGAGTCGCCCGCCCGCTGACGACGAACGCAACGAGGCATCCAACACGCCAGCCGGGGCGCAAACGGAATCCAGTGATGAGACTAATCAGGCGATCGGTGGTGAAACCAATCAGGAAGCCAGCACGACACGGGCCGACACACCCCACGGTGACACGGCCTCAACAGCAGTGACTGCCGATTCACCACCCCGAGGTGTGGGGCCGGAAGTCGAGTCGAACTGGTGGTACTGGGTCGCGGCGGTACCGGGGTATTTTCTGCTTGGTATCGTTGGTGCGGTCGCCGTTGGCGTGTTGTTTCTGCTGACAGCAATTATTGACGTAGCCGGCGGAATGGGCATTGCGACCGGCATTTTGATTGTTGCCTTCGTGCTCGGATCGCTCGTCTATGCGCTGGCTGGCATTGTCCTCGTGATCATGTTTCCCATCGGGATCTATCTCGATGCGAAAGCAATCAACGAAGCGGCTGGTGAGTGGGAGCCCGATCCAGTCCTCTACGGACTCATTGCGGTGGCGACGGCGCTCTTTAGCGCGCTGACGGTCAGTCTCGTTATCGCCCTCTACTATCTGTACCGTCGAAATCAGTATCTCGGGACGCCCTAAACGCTGAGAGGACACCAGGGATGTAGACTGCCGACCCATCGAAATCGGGATGCTCGCTTCGCAACCGATTTGAAGCAGCCGACTGACTCCCCTGTATGAAGGTATTCGGCTCAAGTGGTGCTCGGGGCGTGGCGGGCACGGATCTCACCCCCGAGTTTGTCCTCCGGGTCGCAAAGGCGGCGGGTACCGTCTGGGAGGCAGACCGCGCAGCCGTTGGGACCGATACCCGACGGACGGGACAGCTGTTTGCTGATGCAACTGCGGCCGGGCTAGCAAGCGTCGGTCTCGATGTCGACCGCCTCGGAATCGTTCCGACACCAGCGGTCAGCAACTACTGTGAAACCGAGTCGATTCCAGGCGTGCTCTTGACTGCTTCGCACAATCCGCCCGAATACAACGGTGTGAAACTCATCGGGGCCGACGGTATTGAGCTCTCGGTCGATGCGCTCGAACGGATCGAAGAACACGCGCTCACCGACGATTTCGATATCGCCCCGTGGGACGAAGTCGGCGAAAGCAGAGAGGTTACGACCGCCAACGACGACTACGTTTCGTCGCTTCTCACGCGGGTTGATCGCGAGGATATCGCCGCGGCCAATCTTACGGTCGCGCTTGATCCGGGCCATGGCGCAGGGACGTTCGTCAGTCCGGACTTCTTTCGGGCGCTGGGCTGTGAGGTCGTCACCGTCAACGCCCAGCCGGATAGCCATTTCCCGGGGCGACTCCCCGAGCCGGTTCCCGAACATCTCGAAGACCTCAGCCGACTTGTTGTCGCGAGTGATGCCGATGTCGGGATTGCCCACGATGGCGACGCCGACCGCTCGGTCTTTTTCGATGAGCAGGGTCGGTTTATCGATGGCGACGCCTCGCTTGCAGCGCTCGCCGAACGCGAGCTTTCGGCTGGCAATACGACAGTCGCCGCGGTCAACGTCTCCCAGCGGCTCGTCGATGTCTGCGAACGCGTTGGTGCAAACCTCGAACTCACACCGATCGGGGCGACCCACATTATTACGACAATCAAGAAGCTGTGGACGGCCGGCGAAACGGTGCCGATCGCCGGAGAGGGCAACGGCGGGGTCTTTTTCCCGAACCACCGACTCGTCCGTGACGGTCCCTACATCGGCGCGCAGTTCCTCGAACTCCTCGTTGACAACGTTGCAAGCGAGGTCGTCGCCCCGTACCAGGACTACCACAACGCACGGATCAACCTCACTTACGAACGCGAGGCCGAACGCAAGCGGCTGTTAGCGGCCGCCGAAGACCACGTTGAGACGGTTGATGCCGAGCTCTCGATGCTCGATGGCTACCGGCTCGATTTCGGCGACGCGTGGGTGTTGGTCCGGCCGAGCGGAACCGAACCGAAAATCCGCATCAGTTCGGAGGCGACATCGCCCGAGCGAGCGACTGAGTTGGCAACGCAGATGCAGGACGTCCTCGAAGCCGCCCGGTAGTTTCACTGAGCGGCGTCTTCAGTAGGCCCGTCAATCGAACGCCGCTCTGGACCCGTTTTATTCGATTTCGTAGTCCGAAAGCGCCTGTTCAACCGCGTCGATGGCCGTGGAGACCGTATCGAGGTCCTCGGCAACGGCACCAGAGGCGAGCCGCTCGAACTCATCGTCAGTGAGCTCCGCATCAGCAACCGCAACCGCCCGCAGTCGATCGTAGTCGGCCGTTCTCGTCAGCCGGGATAGCTGGCGGCGAGCGATTTCGATCCGGGCGGCCGGCTCGTCGGCTGTGTCGGAAGCATCGGCAGCGTCGACTTGCCCAGCAGTGGTTTCGCTCCCGTCGTCGGCCGCAGTCGATGGCGGCGTCTCGTCGTCACCGTCGTCCCCGAAGACCGAATCAAGCCGCCGGACAATCGGGGCGAGCTCACGGAGTTGGGCCCGCAGTGTCGCCGCTTCTGCGGGGGGCCACCCAACCAGCAACGGCTCGGGTCCGAGTCGGTCGAGATAGGTCTGGTGGACGGCGACGTTGGTTCGGAGAGCACCCGGATCATCGATATAATGATCGAGTTTCGACGGTGAGTAGTCGGCGTACTCTCTGAGCGTCGCCAGCGGTTCGGTTCCGGCGGGCTTCGTTTCGATATAGTCAGCAAGGTCGCGTGGCGGCCGATCAACATCGACAAGTGGCCGATCAGCGCCGGCTTCCAGCAGCGCGAATAGCTCGCGAGCGCTCCGTTGTTTGCGGAACCGGTCGAAGGCCTCGCCGACAGCCTCGTTGTACGCTTCGATTGGCTCTCTGAGTGGCTCAAGCGGGGTCGAAAGGTCGGCCTCGCCGAGCCGTTGGAGTTCGGCAAGTCGGTCGGCTTCGGCTTCGAGACCGGCACGCCGTCGTTTCGCTGCATGGCGAGCAGTTCGGTAATCATCGTACGCATCCTCGCGTGCTTCGAGCAGTTCGACTGCCTCGTGAGCCGGTTCGATCGCCTCGCGAGCGAACGTGAAATCCGCCTCGCTGAGCCGTCGTTTGTCCATCCGGTCGCTGGCCCGTTGGAAGCCATCGGCCCCAATAGCGTCGTCGGGAAGCGAATCGACGAGGTCGATAAACGCGCTCTGGAATTTGAGATAGGCGGCGAAATCACCGGTCCCGGTCGCGCTCTCGTCGTAGCTATCGAGGAGGCGGTGAGCCCGTCGGTAGGCATCAGCTGTCGCTTCGACGACCGATTCGCCGTAGTCGCCGATCGATTTCTCAGTTTGGCCAACGCGGCTACACGCCGTCTCAAGCGCCTCAATCACGTCAGCAGCAGGTGTCTCGCTGGCTAGTGGATCAGTGTCAGCCATGTTACTCGTAGACGTCGTCGGGATCGAAGACGCGCTCGGCAACTTTTTCGCCATCGATTCGGCGGTAAAAACAGGTTTCGCGGCCGGTGTGGCAGGCTCCGCCGGCCTGCTCGACGAGGTACAACAGGGTATCCTCGTCGCAGTCGACACGAACCTCGCTAACCGTCTGGAGGTGTCCGCTGCTGGCCCCCTTTTTCCAGAGCTCATCGCGGCTCCGAGAGTAGTAGTGCGCAAAGCCGGTATCGAGAGTCGCCTCAAGGGCGTCTGGAGAGACGTACGCGAGCATGAGGACGTCCTTCGATTCGACGTCCTGGGCGACCGCCGGGACAAGACCGTTGTCACCGAAATCCACGTCAACGTAATCGGTCATTATCTCGACACAGTACCGCTGCGCCAATAGAACTTTCCCGTTGTCGCCAGCATGCGGCGACGGTGTTCAGACAACTGCGAGCCAGCCGAGCAGCCCGAAGAGTAGGTCGCCATAGGTAAAGGCGATTACCAGTCCGACAAACATCGGCACGATGAACGGGAGCCCCGGTGAGATCCAGACCACATCGGATTCGCTGTCGGCCGAGCCCAGTAGATCGAGTGCCTCACGAAGCCGTTCGGGCGAAGAGCCATACGCAGTGCCCTCGATCGAATCGAAAAATCGATCGGCTCCCCACGGATCGTCGACTCTTACCGGCTGATCGTCTGGTGACGACGCAGGAACAGCCACCGATTTCTCGTCACTCTCAAGCTCGACGACGCCGTCAGTTTGCGGGCCGATATGCGTTCCGCCGTCGGTTGGGTCGTAAGTGGTCTCGATCGTCTTGGGGTCACGGTGGCTCTCGGGGTCGGCTCGAAGCGAATCGAGCGTCGTCCCGCGCCAGCGAAGATACATTCGGAGGGCGTCGAGATCAAGTCCGTGACGACTGATGCCGGCTGGGGTCTCAAAGAGCCGGCCGTGTCGGTTGGGAATCGAGTCGATCGAAACCGGCCGAGCGAAGAACATCGCCTTGGGTTCGGTGTGACCGCCTGCGAGGTTTCTACCCGCCAACACGAGCGGGACGAAAGCCGCGATCAACACCGCGTTCGTGAGGATCGTCAGCGAAAAGACGCCGAGGTCGGTGCCGACAACCGGGAGTGTCATGCCCGCGACGGTAAAGGTCGGAAATGTCGGCAAAAAGATTGCCAGGACAATCATCGCCTTCGCATCCGCCCCGCCAAAGGCCCCGAACCACCAGAATGCATAGCCAAGCGGCGCGACAAACAGGAAACTGACGGCAACCTGGATGAGAAACAGTCGGCCCTCGAACGTGCCAAACGGAGCCAGCTGGATGGCTTCAATCCCCACGAGGACGACCCCAATCGCTGCAAGCGGTGGCCAGAGTCGGTTGGGCAGCCGCCGCGTCTCGATATCGCGCCACGCAGCCCACGCGAAGACAGGAATGATGAGGAGTCGAAGGAGATCCGGTCCCGATGCGATCATATCAGCATT